>SAMEA3663241__coassemble_24_pt1 | contig 137091 bp, 115 predicted proteins | sample SAMEA3663241__metabat2_high_PE_014 | metagenome-assembled genome bin SAMEA3663241 (sample SAMEA3663241) | pig gut metagenome | biome: pig gut; feature: pig-associated habitat; material: faeces | place: China | collected 2013
GCAAAAAAAATGCCACCGTTTTTGGCGGTGGCTTTGTTTTTATTATATTTATGGAAGATTTTATTCCTTTTCTTCTGGGTGTGCCTGGAACCATTTGAACCATGCTTCGTCAACCTTGTTGCACCACTGAGTTTTCATTTTCTTTGCCATGAAAGAATTTGTAAATCCGTTCTTGATGATCTTCTTTATGTCTTCAAGTGTAAAGCCAAGTTCACTGTAGATGTTCCAGTATTCATCGATGAGTGAGCATTTGAAGAATGTCGGGTCGTCTGTATTGATGGTGATGTTGCATCCGGCGTCAAAAAGTTTTTTTGCCGGGTGGTTCTTCATGTCTCCCTTGAATTCCTGGAGGATGAAAATGTTGCTTGTTGGACAGACTTCAAGGGTGACCTGCTTTTCTGCAAGTTCCTTTACGAATTCCGGATCTTTGATGGCCTGGATTCCGTGTCCAAGGCGTTCCGCGTGGCAGAGATTGATGCTGTCCTTCATCGACCAGCTTTCAACTGATTCGCCTGCATGAGTGACCGTGTGGAGTCCGTGTTCAACAGCCTTGTCGAAGACCGGAGCATATTCCTTTGCAGGTCCCTTTGCCTCGTCTCCACCAAGTCCGATTCCAAGAATAAGCGGATTTCTTGCAGCGATCACATAGTTGAGGTTGTTCATTGCATTTTCCATTCCGAAAGAACGGCTTACGTCTATGAGGCAGCGGACAGTTCTGTGTGAATTGGAACTGATTCTTTTGATGCACTTGGAAATAGTATTCATGATATCGTTGAACTGCCAGCCTTTTTTCAAATGCGATGTAGGGCTGATGAATGTTTCGCAGTAAACGATGTTGTTGTCGTTGAGATATGCTTCGAAATCACGGAACTGGATCTCAAGATCAGATATATTCTTGAAATAAGACTGAATCTTGATGAACGACGTTAGAAAGCCACCCAGATCAGTGTAATCAAAAAGGGAATTGAACTCTTCGTCTGACATTGGAGTTCCGAAATTTCTTTCGTATACCTTTTTTACAGTATCACGACTGATGACAGCTTCTTCATGAACGTGAAGTTCTGCCTTTGGGATGGACTTTAATAAATCATAAAACACTTCTTTCTTCATATTGATAGTTTACCGCAATCCAGTAAAAATAACAGTGCTTTAGTTAAAAAAATGGGAAATATATCAAAAAGTTATTTGGAACTTAAAATTGGGAAAAATCCCAATTTTAAGTTCCTCACGAACAGATTCGACCTCGTCCGCGGTCGTTTTTGCTTCGCAAAAAACATCAGTTCGTGAAAATAAGTATGATTTGTCCGCAGTCCGCGGCCATTTTTTGCTTCGCAAAAAAACATCAGTTCTTTCGATGGGTGAAGATTCGACCTCGTCCGCGGTCGTTTTTGCTTCGCAAAAAACATCTGTTCGTGCGCAATTGTAGATTTGTCCGCAGTCCGCGGTCATCTGGAGTTCAGTAAAAAAAAGTTGATTTAAAACATATTACAATGTAGATTAAAAATATGTCTAAAAGAATTTATATCGGTAATTTAAGTTTTACTACAAATGAGGAAACACTGACAGATCTGTTTGGTGCTTATGGGGAGGTTGTTTCTGCAACAATAATCAAGGACAGGGATACAAACCAGTCTAAAGGATTTGGTTTTGTTGAAATGGGCGATGACTCTGACTGTGATGGTGCCATTTCCCAGCTTGGCGGAAAGGAAGTTGACGGGCGTCGTGTTCGTGTGAACTATGCTGAGGAAAAAAAGGAACGTGGTCCAAGAGATGGATTCAGCCGTGAACGCCGCGGAGGATTCAGCCGTGAACGATCGGACCGTTTTGACCGCAGTAGACGCGGTGCTCGTGACAGGGGAGATTACTAGAAAAAATGGAAATGATGAACGAGGATTTTTTAAGATTCATTGACAGAGACTGTAATCGTGCGGATTTCATTCAGTCCTGGCTTGAGGGCAAAGGCGCGAAGACCAACAGAATTACTATCGATGGAAAAAATCATATCCTTGTTCAGTATGAATCAAGATTCTATAATCCCCGATTCAGAATAAAGACTGTCATAGCTCATCATGACAGGGTAGAGGGCAGTCCTGGGGCAAACGACAACAGTGCTGCAGTCTGGTTTTTGATGAACTGGGCTGTAAGGATTAAAGATTATCCAAATTTTCACAATGTACGTATTTTTTTCACCGACGGAGAGGAGCTTGGCTGGAATACCGGTGTTACGGAACAGGGTGCTTTTGGTATTGCAAGTACTTTTCAACGCCTCGGCATAAAAAACGATGATGTCTTTGTGTTTGATGCCTGCGGTCGAGGTGAAATACCCGTTCTTGCCAGATTGAATCTTGGAGTGAAGTCTCCGGCAGATTTTCTTAAAAAAGCCAATGATCTTTATCTGAGGTCCCAGGAAATGCTCAAGACCGCAAGTGGCGGACGGTGGATGACTCTGCCGGTTCCATACAGTGACAATGCTTCTTTTCTTGCGTGTGGAATTCCGGCTGTTGCAATCACAATGCTTCCGGCTGATGAGGCAAGCCTTTATGCAAGAATGCTGACAAAAGATAAAAACCTTGAATCCAATGTATTGAACAGGGAAAGTTCAAAGTCACAGCGAATTGCTGAGGGTACACCGGATTATTCATACAAGGAGCATCTTCCATTGACATGGAGGCTGTTCCATACTGAAAATGATAATCTTCAGTCTCTTACGCCTTTAAGCAATGTCGTCATGGAAAAAATCCTTGATGTCCTTGCTGCTGCAAAAACTCCAGTTCTTTAGATGTTGTCCTTCATGTTTGAAAGTTTGAAGGCGATGTTTTTCATTTCATTGACCGTATTGGTGATTGTCTTTGTTGAAAGCGCAAAACTTTCGATTCCGGAACTTATCTGCCTTAGGGTAATGACGATCTGATTGAATGATGCCGTCTGCTGCTCTATGATTCCTGAAATTTCCGTAGCTTTTTCATTTGTTTCGTTTGAAGATTCCATAATGCCTCCAAACTGTGATTCAAGCTGCTTTGAAAGATTTGCTTCTTCATGTATGAAATCAGTACTTTTTTCTGAAGAAGCAATAAGCTCCCGTGATGCATTCTGAATGTTTTCAATGTAGGCCTGGATTTTTTCGATGGATTCCATTGTGTTGTTTGCAAGTCGTCTGATTTCTGTTGCGACAATATGGAAATTGCGTCCATTCTTTCCGTTTGAAACAGCTTCAAGTTCAGCATTGAAAGCTATGATCTTTGTCTGATCGGCAATGTCTTTTATGATCGTAACGATGTCATCAATGTTGTCTATCTGGTTTGCAAGATCCTTGATTCCGTCTATGACTCCCTGGTTGGAAGCGTTTATGTCTGTAAGGCTCTGGATGTTCTCCTTCAAAAGATAAAAGGCTTCTGATACTTCATCCTTCGTCTTGTCGGTGCCTTCAGATACTTCGGATATTCTTGATGCTACATTCTGAGACAATGCGTTTGAGTCTTCCATTGTACTCAGGATTTCCTTGACGTCTGCGCTCTGTTCTGCTGAGGAAGTTGCAATCTTGTCTGAGATAATTGAAAGATCTTCCGTGGAATGAAGAACGTCCTTTCCGATGTCAGAGAACTTGTCCATGAGATCCTTGTAGTGGTTTATCACAACTCCAAGAAGGTGTACATTGTACTGGATCTGGTCTGACAAAGTTGTCTTGAGTTCCGTATTTGGATTTCCTGTTTCAAGCAATTCGATGGAAACATGCCTCAACTGTTTGTTGCTTTTTTCCATGTAGCGGGAAAAGAGAAGAAGCATGGCGCCGTTAAGTCCAATCTGAAATATGTTTGCGATTATTATTCGTACAATCTGGTCCCGTGGTCCGAGATGTATTCCGTTGATCATCATGTATCCCTGTTTTAGAATGAAGTAGGACAGGATATTTGAGAATATGATCGGAACAAAAAGGAACAGTATGCATCTTGCAAGTACCGACTGTCCAAAATAGGTTTTCTTGATTCCAAAAAAGTTTTTTGTATTCAAAATTTTAGTGTCTATTCCAGACTTTATGACCTGCTGAATCGGCTTCTGAGTGACATGCTCGCAGAAAAAGAAAATTATCATTGATGTAGTATATGATCCAAAAATACATGCGATATAAGAAATTCTTGCACTTTGCACATCGAGATTGATTTTTGGAAAGTAAAGATAGAGAAGGCACATTATGAATGTAGCAGTGGCTCCATAGAAAAAAGTAGAGAATCCGCTTATCAATGGAAATCTGACAAGCATGAGGAATAGTTTGGTTCTGTCGTCGATGTTTTCAAGTTTATTGTTTTCAAAGAAATTAAGATACTGCTCGATTTTTCTGGTTTCAAGCCTGTTGAAAAAGGGTACGATCAGAAACTGTGAAATGCTGAAAACAAGAGCAGAAAGAATGAGCGCCCAGAATACCTGGGATGGCCTTAAAACAATAAAAAAAGATGTATAGCAGAAAACAAAAATCGAACAGATGAACATGGTTATTGTCTTATACCAATATATTCTGGATGTGAATGAAACTGTCTTGTTGCTCATGTTACGCTCCTATAAATTATTTCAATATGCTGACTGCAATTTTCTATTCTGCCTGTTCAGCATTTTCAGAATCAGAAACCTTTGCGGATTCAATCAAGTTGACGTTTTCCTGAAGGTTTCTTGATGTTTCTATGAGGGATCTTGTTGATTTTGAGAATCCCTGGATGCTTGTACTGATCTGCTGCAATGTGTTGACAATCTGATCAAAAGCTTTTGTCTGCTGTTCAACAAGATATTTGATTTCATTCGAAGATGTTGAGTTATATCTTGCGGAATTGTTGATGTTCGTAAACTTGTCCTCAAGTTTTATGGAGAGGCTGGATTCCTTTTTGATGAGTTCAGTGCTTTTCTGGGATGCTTTGATAAGCTGGTCAGAAGATTTCTGTACAGCTCCGATTTTCGACTTGATTTCCCTTGTGCTGTCCATGGTGCTGTTTGCAAGACGACGGATCTCATTTGCGACATTTTTGAAGCTTTTGCTTTCTCCTGTATTTGTCGTAGCTTCAAGTTCAGCATTGAAAGCAATGATCTTGGTCTGGTCGGAAATACTGTCGATGATGTTTGCGATTTCCCAGATGGAATTGATCTTTTCGTTGAGATTTCTGATTCCCTGGATTGTAACTTCATTGGAATCTGCGATGGCCGTAATCGAGGCAAGTGATTCCTCAAGCAGTTCTGAACCGCGGTTGACTTTCTCTACGGTTTTCTTTGCGATTTCAGTCACTTCAATGATTCTGTTTTCAATGTTGTGGGAAAGATTTGTCGCATTTTCCATTGTTGCAACGATTTCCTTGATTCCCGTTGACTGTTCAACTGAAGTTGATTCCGTTTCATTTGCGATTCTCATGAGTTCAGAAGAGGATTCACTGATGGTTTTACCGAACTGTTCCGTCTGGAAAAGAATTCCTCTGAACATGCTGATGATCTGGTTTGCAAGATAATGATTGAAAGAAAATTCATCAGAAAGGTCTGTATCAATTGGAGAAATTTTGGAGAAGTCTGTTGATGTAATGCCATTAAGAACTTCTGTCATCCTGGTGTTTTTATTTGATATGTCGTTGTAGAAAAAAATTATTGAAATGAACAGAAGGATGATATTTAAGATATTTGTGCTCAGCATTCTAAGGGTCTGGATGCTGCCGTTTTCCGGTAAAATAGTTCCTTCAATGGAATAATATCCAGAAATGAGTACTGCGCAGTTGATGAAACATGTTAAAATCGCCGGAATCGCAACATAGATCCACAGTTTTGTTTTGAATCGGAGACTGAAAAATTTCTTGTGCATTACATATTCTTTTTCAATACCCGCATTGATTATGTCAATTCCGATTTTACTTACAATTTTTGAGCAGAAAGTAAAGCCGATGATTGAAGCAAAATATGAACCGAAAAGTTCCTCTATGACGAAGAGACCGGTTATGTTGAGTGGAAGCTCCAGGTATGAATAGAAATAATAGGCGATTGCTGCAGATCCAATGAAGAAATAGAAGAAGGTCATCAATGCTGTGTAGAACGGATACTGGATGAGTTCATCAAAGAGATGGGTTCTTTCCGAAATAGTGGTCTTTGATGTGTAGAAAGATTTTACTCTTGTTGAAATCTTATGATAGCAAAGATGATCTGTAATGATTGCACATCCAAACTGCATGAAAATGACCACGGAAATGAAGAACTTCAGTGATGAGTAAAATGTGTCGAATGGAATCCTTGTTGAAAAAATTGCATACAGGAAAAATACGGAGGCTCCAAATATGTCAGGGAGAAAACTTTTTACTGTTGCTTCATATTCAAAACTTTTCATATAGCATTACCTTCCTGTTTTGTTTCAGTATTGTCGTATTTGTTGTTGAGTTCAAGTATGTGGGATGAACTCTTGCGTAGTTTTTCGATGGTGTCTGAAATATTTGTTGCAGATGTTCCAAAATTGCGGACACTTTTTGCAATCTGGGAAAGAGTCTCTACAATCTGATGGAAAGAATTTGACTGTTCGTACAGTGAATCTTTGAGACTGGTTGAGTTGATTGCGGTGTCATGAGCTGTCCTTTTGATGTTTTCAAATTCAGATTTAAGATTGGAGCATATTTCGTTGCCTTCTTCTGTTTTTGTCATGCAATAGTTGCCTGTGGCGATAAGCTCTTCGCTTGACTGGGTGATGTCGATAATCTGGTCATGAATCGCCCGTGTAAGGTCCATGGTGTTGTCTGAAAGACGGCGTGTTTCTTCTGCAACATTTGAAAAATCAATGCCCTTTACATCGATGTTGTTGGCTTCAAGTTCTGCATTGAAAGCAACTGTTTTTGTCTGTTCTGCAATTTTATCAATCAAATTGATGACATCCTGAATGCCTATGATCTTAGCAGAAAGTTTCCTTAAATTATCAATTGTTATTCTGTTTGTGTCTGTGATTTCCTGCATCTTGTTGAAGTTGTCATTTAGCTCAGAAGAAGTGAAATCAATTCTATCCAGTGTCTTTGATGCGACTGTTATCACCTCGTCAAAACTGCTTTCAATTTTCTTTGACAGATGTTTTACACTCTGCATCGTTGCAAGAATTTCCTCAATGTTGGCAGACTGCTTGATTACATTTTCCTTGGTCTGATTTGAAATCTGAGAGAGAAGTCTTGTTACTTCTTCTATATCCTGATTTGTTTTTACGTTATTTCTGATCAGGGAATCGAATATGAGGATTGTCCTGTTGATGAGGTACATGGTATATGAGAATTCACTGAACAAATCCGTCTCAAACAGATTTTTCTGGTCTATCTTCTTGTTTTTAAGCAGAACAAGTGAGTTCTGCATGAGGGCTGTATTTTTCGCCATTCTTGCATAATAAAAATAGATGAGAAGGGATGTGCTCAATGCATTTGCAAAGGTTATCTTCAATATAATAGCCATAGCTTCTGATCTTGTGAGTGTGGTTTTGATGAAAAATCCCATCTTTTCAGTATCTGATAAGAATCTTGAGACCACAGTTCCAGTTTCGGAAAATACTGTCTGAGAATGAAATGAATAGTAGATCGTGTGGAAAGAAATCAATGAAGTGCCAAGTATCGGAATTACAAAGTACAAAATGAAATATGCATTCTGCGACAGGCCGAAAGTTTTTTTGTTTGAAAGTTCAACTCCCTGAGCGACAATTGCTGATGCAATCTTGCTGCATTTGTTTTCAAGCACGAATATTTCAATGAGAATGACAATGTAAGCCAGAGATATGTACATATGAAAGTAGAAGATACAGATGTGAAGATCAGCATGTTGAAAGTAATATGCACCGCAGGAATAAAGCAGCCCGTTTAAAACAAACAGAGTACCAAGATGGATTGCTTTCTGTATTGGCAAAACTCCAATACTCCTCAGAAGATCTGTTCTTCCTTTGGTTGTAAGTCCTGTAGATTGCCAGTATATGATTTTGTTCGAGAGCAGTTTTATGTTTGTGTGGTAAAATAGGACATTAAAGATGATCATCATCATTGCTGAAAGAATAACCAGTACTGCCATTTGCAGGGGGGTATAATCAATTTTCAGCTTTGCGACAAGAGCGCAATAGGTGATTATCGATGTGTTCGATAATATTACCAGAGGAAATTCAAATGAGTAAATCTGAAGTTCTAAATTTGATTTTCTTTTTCTTTTATGGATTTTTTCAAAAAGATTTATCATGACTTGCCTCCGGTTTTACTTTTGAATCCAAGATTCGCTGCTGTTTCACGAAGGGATTTTGTTTCGATACTTATTCTCTGAGAAGTCTGTGAGAAACTTTCAAATCCGGAATTTATTTCAAAAAGAGTCGTGTTGATCTGCTCAAAGGCGCTCTGCTGAACATCTGTAATGTCTACAGTTTTTTTAAGGCTTTCTGCCGTAATATCACTTGATATGCACAGTTCTTTGAAATGCTGTTCAAGCTTTGAATAGAATTCACTTCCTTCCCTTGTTTTTTGTGTCCCTGATTCACTTGAAATGATAAGGTTGTCGCAGGAATGGAGTATGTCGGTAAGCCTCTGCCGTATTTCAAAAATGGAATTTTTCATGGAAGCGGCAAGCCTCAGAATTTCGTTTGAGACAATATGGAATTTGTCTCCTTTTTCACCTGCGATGGATGCTTCAAGTTCTGCATTGAATGCAATTGTTTTGGTCCGCTCCGCCACGGAATCAATGGCATTGACAACGGAATGAATGGCTTCAATCTTGTCGCTCAGATCTTTTATGCCGTAAATTGTCTCAAGATTAGACTGTGTTATTTCTGCCATCTTCTGGATGCCTGATGACAGAAGCGTAGAGGAAGTATCGGCAGAATTTTTTGTAAGATATGCAGATCTTTGTATCAAGTCAATCTGGGAGGATATGTCCTTGTGCTGTTGTTTTGCATTTTCCATTGTTGCCAGGCATTGTCTGATTGCAGCTGCTTCGGAAATGGATGTTTCCGCTGTAATATTTGCATCCAGGGAAAGTTTCTGTGACGATTCTGCGATGTTCTCTCCTGTCAAAGCCGTATCAACGGAAATATCACGGAGATAGTTGATCAGTTCGTCGATGAGATAAATACTGTATGAGAATTCATTGCTCAGATCCGTCGGAAGAAAGATATCGGCCTTGTGGTTTTCTGTAAGAAGTTCAAGAACCTGTATGATTTTTTTTGTATTGAGGCTGAAGCTTTCCTGCATGTGGTTCGCAATTGAGTAGATGACAATTGCATTTACCGGCAGAACAAAGGCAAAATTTATCATGATCTGTCTGATGTTCCATCCGTCATATACGCTCATATATATGATAGCAATCTGAATCAGAGCTCCGATTATTGTCGGTAGAATGCAGAAATACAATATTCTGTTTTTCGTGCTTTCACCGTAGAACTGATCCCTATGGATGGTTTCAGAATTGATACCCTGGCTTACTAGACTTGTGGCTTTTTTTATGCAAAGCGTTTCCGCGTAACAGAACGACTGAATTCCGGAAGTGTATAGTCCCGCGATGCAGCATATTGTTATGTAGATTATTGCTCTGATGGATATGTGGAACTTTATGATGAGTATGAGAATCGGAATTATGGAAGCTCCGAGAACAACAAGAATGACCTCGATGCAGATGACCTTTGGACATTGGAGGAGATCTTTAAGTAGAGCAGTGCGTTCATTAACGGACAGTTCACCTTTTTTGTTTCGTTCAAGACGGTCAGATATTTCTTTTACAAGAATCCTGTTTGTACGTGGTGCGACAATAAACTGTGCGATGAGGAACATTATGAGGACGGTTGACGTGAAGAAAATCAAATCGTCATGATCCATCAGTCTGATAACTCCGGAACTCAGTAAAGTGTATATGAAGAAAAAGGCACCGCAGAAAAGGTTGTTCCATCGTCCAGTGTCCATCAATTCTACTTCAAAGGTCTTGTTGTTGAATAAATCCGTATTTTCCATAGCTGCCAGCCTTATTTTGATGTTAGGGTAATAGCACCGTCCCAGTTTGCAGGCTTGTCCTTGATAAATCTTTTGCAACGCTCAAGAAGAACTTTTGTCGCCCTGTCTTTTGGGGATAGAACTTTTGCAATCCTAAGATAGTCCTGTGCTCCGTTAAAATTGCCCATGAGATACTGGTACAATCCCTTGCTGAAATTTTCTGTAAAGTTATCGGAATATTTTTCCGCATCAGAATAAAGCTCAAATATTTCAACTGGAATGGATTTTCCCTTTACTTTGACATTGTCCAGATATCGAAGATGATGTTCCATGTGTTTTGTAAGGTATCTTCCGAATTCCATGTCAGATTCGGCGGCTTCTATGTCTTTTTTTACCGCATCAGTGATGAGGATTGATGCACCATAAAGCTTTGTCAAGTCTTCGATTCTTGAAGCAATGTTTACGTCGTCCCCGATTACAGTGTATTCCTTCTTGTCTTCGCTTCCGATTGTTCCGGAAATTGGAAGTCCATAGTGGATTCCTATTCCGACCTTGAAATCACATCCGTCCGGTATGTTCAGCATACTGGTGTCTAGTTTTTCAATCTCCTGCATCATTTCCAGGGCTGCGTTTGCTGCCCGGTATCCATTGTACTTGTAGCTTTCTGGAACTCCAAAAAGCGCCATGATTTCGTCACTCATGAATTTGTCGATGGTTCCGCCGTGCTTTTTTATGATGTTGCCCATGAGTGAAAAATAATTGTTGAGGAAAGCAACTACATCTTCCGGTTCGTTTTTCTCGGTGATGCTTGTGAACTCGCGTATGTCCGCCATCAGAATCGCCACTTTGCGCTGTTCTCCGATGGAAGATGTAATGGAAGTGTCACCGGCAACAATGTCTTCGATGACCTTTGGAGGAAGAAATCTGCTGAATGCATTTCTTATTTTTCTTTCCGCGTGTATGCTTTTGTTCGTAATGATGTTCTTTTCGATTATCGGAGCATAAATTCCCGTTAGAAAATCCAGTCGTTTCTGAGTTTCTGTATTCATCGTACTGTGACCTGTTGTCGCAGTATGGATTGTGAATGGATACCTCTTTGTCTGGTCCATCGGAAATACATCGTAGTTTTTAAGCTTCTCTTTTTTGAAGGAGAACTGTTCTATGACAGATTCTGAACAGAATGATTCTTGCCAGTTGTAATCCTTTCTGGATGGAATTCTTGCGGTGAAATCTGTCTGGCAGATTTTCTTGAAATCATTGAAATCCGTGTCCGTGATGGAATCAATATGATCGTAGTATTCCAGTATCTGATCATCATTTACAAGGATTCCAAGAGCATCGTAGTTGTAGATGTTGCTTATATTTTTTGCAAGCTGGGTAAGAAGATGTTCCATGTCCCAGATGTAGTTTTCAACGTTGAATGCATCACGGATCATGTACAGTTCAAAAAGTTCCTTGCCAAAAGATGATGTAATGAGGTGGATGATGTCATTTTCTGACAGCTCTCTTCCTGCCGGCTTTTTCTTACCGGAATATTTTGACGTATGTTTTTCGACCAGAGAAGAAAGGGAGGCAAGATTCTCCGATGACGGAACATAGAAGGCGTCGCTTTTTGTTGTTTCGGCCCAGAATCGTGCGTCGTTTTCCTGTGAGGAGGAACTGATTATCACAGCTGTGTTCTTTGTTTCCTCAATACTTTTTATGACGTGGCTAAGATCGAAGCCGTTGATGACAGGAAGATCTGTTGAGACGATGAGACAGTCCGGCTGATCCCTGAAAATTTTTTTCAGGGCGTCTATACCATCTTTAGTCGTGTCAATCTGCCATCCATCTTCTGAAAGAAACTGTTTGAGAAGTTCTGTGATTGTTTCTGAATCATAGGCAATAAGAATTTTCTTAGTTTTCATCAAGTAGTTCCTTTACCGCATCAAGAAGGTTTCCGCGCTGGAAATCAGATTTGACAATGAAGGCCTGGGCTCCGGCTTCCATGAACAGTTTTTTCGAATAGATGTCATATGCTCCTGACACAACAATAACCGGAATGTTGTTTTTATGCTCGAGTCTCCTGATGTTTGTCAGAAGGGTCTTTCCGTCCATTCTTGGCATGCTTATATCTGTAATGACTATATCTATGTTCTTCTTATGTATTTTCTCAAGAGCATCAACACCATCTACAGCTGTCTCAACGGAATATCCGTCGGCTTCAATGATTGCCTGTTCAATCTGGCGTGTTGTCGCTGAATCATCAACTATGAGGACTGTCCTTGTCTTTTTCTGGTTTTTCGAAATGTATTTCTTTGTGTCATAGACAACAAGTTCACGCATTTTCTGCATCATGCATGGAATGTCGATGACAGGAATGATTGAATAGTTTTCGTCATAGACCACACCCTGAAGTGATTTCATTTTCTGAAGGCAGTCAGGAAGCGGAGTAATGATTACATTCTCATTCTGCTTTATGGAATCAACGACGATACCCATCTTTGTCTCAAGGTATTCAACAATGATGACATTTGAAATGTCCTTCTGCTGTCCTGATCCAATGATGGATGAAAGAAAGTGAATCGGTATTATCCTGTTGTGAACGTTTATGTAGCGCTGGTTCTGCATTGCTATGATATTGTCACCGGTTGTGGTTATGACTTCCGAAATGTAATGTGATGGAATCATGACCTTTTCATCGCCGGAAATTACAAAAAGACCTCTCTGGGTGGCAAGGGTAAGTGGAATTGAAAGTTCAAAAGTTGTTCCCTTGTCTTTTTCGGTGAAGATTCGTATCTTTCCTTTAATTTTTTCCATCGCGTTTCTAAGAACATCCAGGCCGATGCCGCGTCCTGAAATCTCAGTTGCCTTGGAAGACGTTGAGAAACCAGGCAGGAAAATATACTGCTGAAGTTCCCTGTCGGGCATTGCTTCAATTTCCGACTTGTGGTTGGGATTCAGCTGAATTGCTTTCTCTCGGATTTTGTCATACTGGATTCCGCATCCGTCATCCATGACAGTTATTATGATTCTGTTTGAAACCTGTTTTGCATGAATGGAAATCAAGCCCTGAGCGTTTTTACCAAGGGCAGCTCTTGTTTCCTCATCCTCAATTCCGTGGTCCAGGCAGTTTCTGACAAGGTGGAGGAGTACAGTTCTAAGCTGCTCTAGAATCACCTTGTCCAGCATGAATGTTGTTTCCGGAATGTCAACGATAATGTTTTTTGCAAGATTCATCGCTTCCTTTGTTATCTCTTTTTTCAGCGGAGCGAGAACCATCTCAAGAGGAAGCATCCTGAGTGCAAAAATCTGATGCTGTGTTTCAAAAATGGCATTTTCCGTAGCTGCCAGATCCTCATGGAGCTGATGAGGAATTTCATAGATCCTTCCGGAATTTCTGTTTGCCAGTCGTTTTTCCAGAAGTTCAATCTGGTGTTTCAGGCGGAACTGTTTTATCACAAGATTGTCGTAGTCCTGGATTATGGCGTTGATTCTGTCTATGCTTATTCGGACTGAAGTTATCTGGTCAAATGAAGTTGTGGTTGTAAAATTTTCTTCCCATTCATCGTGAAAATCTGATCCTTCGTCAGTTGTATCCGCACATTGGACAAGACTTTCAGGATCAAAGAAGTACCCCGAGGCAGCTCTTTCACAGGTTTCAGTGAAATCATCGATTTTAACGTCGGAACTGCCGGTCTTTTCGATTTTTGTGAGGATCGAGTCAATGAGTTCCGTACATTTGAATGAAAGCTTTATTATGTTTGTGGTGAACTCTATTTTTCTTTCAAGGATGCTTTTGAAAATTGATTCAAGATGGTGGGCCACATTTTCCACCGATTGATAGTCAAGCATTCTCGATGACCCTTTGATGGTGTGCAGAAGTCTCAGAATTTCAGTTGCAGGTTTCTCTTTACTTGGAGAGTTTTTCAAGGAAATGATGTGAGAATTTATGCTGTCTATATGTTCCCTGACTTCTGTTATGTAGCTGTCAACGAAATTTTCCTTCGAAAATGCCATTTATTCTCCAATCCCACTACGGATTTCCTCGATGTTCTTTTGACATAAAGGAATGAAATATGCCGGGTCAAAATCTATTGTAAAATTATAACATACTTTTCCTGATTTTAAATAAGATGTGAGGATATTTATGGCTTCTGCAAATGATGTTGAAGCTTTGCTGAAATTACCTATATGTTTGTATGTGAATCCTGCCATTACAACTGCCGGCCAGAATTCTCCGTTCAATGCCCTTGATTTGAAAAAAAGTTTTTCCGCCTTTTCATAGGATTTTTTCTGGTATTCAATCATTGCAAGAAAAAAGAATTTGAATTCAAGCTGGCACAGTGAAAAATCCGCATTCTCCACCAGTTCCTCGGCTTTCTTGAAATCGGAACTGTCGATGAAGTCCATGATTTTCCTGCATTTTTGAATCATCAGCTGCTGGTTGTCTTCCGCCGGTGGCTTGTTTTCAGGCGGAACTCTTACAGCGGCTCTTGTTTTATCTACAGCCAGTCTGGGTGGGGTATTTTTCTCTTTGCTTTTTTTCTGCAGGTAATAGACGTTGGCCGACTGGTTTTTCCTGAATAGTTCCGGGCAGTTTACGGAAGCGATCTCATTCATCGAAAACATGATTATTCCTTCCGGCTTTAAGAATTTCCAAAGGCTCTTGAGGATCTTCTGCTTGACTTCCTCCTGAAAATATATGAATACGTTTCTCAGAAAAATCATGTCAAAGTATTCTGCAAAAAAAGGAATGGAATCGGGATTATTGAGGTTTATCCTCATTATGTTGATGCTGCTTATGTGTTTTTTTTCAATAGTCAGTACATCTTCCGACATGCTTCCAAGGTTTTTCACAAGGTCGTGGTATCTGGTTCCGTCTGTCCTGAAGGCGTTGCGTTCATATTTTCCATTTCTGAATTTTTCCAGGGCCTGCGTATCAATGTCGGTTGCATGTATCTCGGCATTGATTCCAAGATTTTTTGCAAGAGCATAGATTGAAAGAGGTTCCTCACCGGTGGAACAGGCGGCACACCATATCTTTAATGGAAGATTTTTTCTCTTTGGAAAAAATTCATTGCGAAGAAAATCAAACTGAGATTCCTCACGGAAAAAATATGTTTCATTTATCGTGACGGAATTGATGAGGTTTGAAAGTTCCTTCACGTCACCTTCAAGAAGAGTGCTGTAGGATTCAATGTTCATGTTCAGGGCTTTCAGACGCTCTGTGATATGGAACGTCGCGGACGGTTCATGTGCCTTCGTCAAAACGATTCCGCAGTTACGAGTGATTATATTTCTGAGGTTTGGAGTAAGGATGTTCATCTGAGTACCTGATTCCTAGCAGCAAGCCCCTGCAAGTTTTTTGATCTGACCGGAAATGTCTTCCAGATCCAGAACCCGGTTTATGGCTTTCATTTCAATCGCAGCTTTTGGCATTCCGAACACCACGCTTGTTCTTTCCGATTCCGCAATGGTGTAACCGCATTTTTCATAGATCTTCCTGCAACCGTCGGCTCCGTCTGTTCCCATTCCGGTAAGGAGAACGGCGATGGTATTGCTTCCTGCCTGATCCGCACAGGATGAAAACATTTTGTCTACCGCGGGTCTCAGAAAATGTATTTCCTCGCTGTAGTCAAGTCTTGCCCTGAACTGTCCGTTTGGTGTTGCTTCAATGCAGAAATGGCAGCCGGATGGAGCCACATAGACGTGGGATTTTTCAAGGATTTCTCCATCGCAGACTGTGGTGACACGCATTCCTGTTGTCGAATCAAGCCATTTGGAAAACTGCCTGTCGAACAACGCGTCTATGTGCTGGGTTATGATCACCGGCAGCGGAAAAGTTTTTCCAAGACCTGATAAAACTTTCTGAACGGCGACGGGCCCACCTGTGGAAGCTCCTATGGCGACAATCGAGAATTTCTTTGCGGTATCGATGAGTTCCGCCTTTGGATCCTTGTGGCTGCCTGCTTCGGAAATTTCATTTTCATCATAGGTAGAACTGTCTTCAAAAAGCTGCTTTCTGTTTGACCTGGATGTTGAGTGATGGCGTCTGAATGATTCCGTAATGACCATGAGCTTTTCACAGAACTTTTCAATTTTCTGTCTGTCCATGGTCGCAAGGTTCGGTTTTTGATCTACTTCCACGGCTCCGGCTTCAAGGCATCTGTAACCGACTTCCGCAGTATCTTCCGTGGTGAAGGCCACTATTGCCGGATCGTATATTTCCTTTATCCTTGAGGTTGCTTCAATGCCGTTCATTATCGGCATGTTGATATCCATGATGATGAGTTCAGGCTTAAGCGAACGTGCCATTTCCAGGGCAATCTTTCCGTTTTCTGCTGTTCCTGTGATCTCAAAGTTTTTGCTGTCTGACAGTACCTGGCAAAGCATTGCCCTAACGATGGCCGAATCGTCTGCAACAAGAGTCCTTATCATTTTCTTGAACTCCATTTTTCGTAAAGCAATTCCGGATTGATGATCATTGAGATTTTCTCATCGGTGAAGGACATGGCGATGATTCCGGCTTCCTTTGTTTTTTCGTTCATTATTCCGCCTGGAATCTTGAATTCGGCAAGATCAACTTTCACTACGGAAGGAATTGAAGATGTTGTAAAAAGCGCATTTTTTCTGCAGTGCAGCATTATGGCGGTAGGGTGGGCAATCCTGTTGACCTGATTGAAAAAAACTTTGACCATCGTGTCAAAATCTATGAAAATCTCGGGTTCAACGTATTCGCTTGTTTCTTTTACATATTTGTGAGGAATATAGAAACAGTATTTTTCATAGTCCAGTCTTATGAACCACTCAGTCGATTTCAATTTCTGACTTCACCTTTTTGGCAATGGCCTGAACGTCTAAAACCGGAGCGATTACGTTTCCGATCGTAATGGTCTGTGAAAACAGGTCGGAATCAGTTCGTTCCAGAATCTGCTGTTCTTCAACGTTTTCGCTGGTATAGAAATCTACAATATCATCTATCTGCAAGGCAATGTCTGCTGGATTGTTCAGAACAAGGAAAAGCTTTGGATTTGTGCGGGGCAGGTTTTGCAGCAGGCGTAGATCAACTACAGCGTATGGTTTTCCGTAGAAATTGAGGACTCCCTTGATGTAATTTGGAGTGAAGGGCATTGGAAAAACCTGGTTGTTCCTGAGGACTTCCGTTATGTTTTTAGATTCGACAGCATAGACAGCGTCATCCGACTTGAAGACGAGCCATGTTTTCTGTTCCATGTAATCGCTCTGGTCCGTCTTGGAATCATCATTACTGCTGTTTGTAATTTCATCGTAAAGAATTTCATCCATGATTTCATTATAAGTGACAAAATGGTAAAAATCAATTTTTCGTGATATTGCCGCTGCTTTTTTGCCGGTTCCTGTTGTAAAGGAACATTGCAGTTGCGGTTCCGATGATGATTGCATAGCCTATGAAACTGTACAGGTCAGGAATCTGCTGGAACATCATGAAGCCAAGAATTGCTGAGAAAATCACGTTGGAATATTCATAGATCGAAATTTTTGACGAGGGGGCGTTGAAATATGCGTTTGTGATTCCGAACTGTCCGACAGCGGCGGAAGCTCCGGCTCCAATGAGGGCACAAAGCTGAACCGATGTCATTGGTGTGTAGTAAAGGAAGAAAAACGGAATTGCGATGACCACGGAAAACAAGGAAAAGAAAGTTATTATCACTTCGCTGGCAACGTCATATTTGCTGTGCATTTTCCGTACGAAGGCATAGGCAAATCCTGCACCAAGGCCGCCAAGGAAACCTGCAAGAGCTGGAAGGAGTTCCGTGAAATTGAATGTAGGCTTTATTACAAACAAGGCTCCGCAGAAAGCAGTTATCAGGGAGGCTGCTGAAAATAAAGTCGGCTTGTCTCCCAGAATAAGGATGCTCATGAGGACGGAAGCGAAAGGCGACATTTTGTTGAGCATTGCGGCATCTGATATGTTCATGTGGCCGATGGCATAGAAATTTCCAAAAATTCCGAAACTTCCGGAAAATGAACGGAGCAAAAGGTATTTCCATGCCGGACGCGGAACTTTCAGTATGCACGGGTCTTTCTTTGCTTTTGCCATAAGTGTGGTAAAGGCGATTATGAAGGCTATGGAATTGCGAAAAAGAGCTTTCTGCATGAAATGGATATCTCCAGCTACGCGTACAAGCATTCCCATCATGGCAAATCCAAAAGATGAAATTATTATCCAAGCGATTCCGCGACCCAAATTGTCCTCTTTCATGACTTCAGTATAACAGATTGATGAAAAAAATGCATTGTGCAGGTTGTATAAAATCGTCATGGGACAGTAAAATGTCTTCTATGGAACAGAAGATATGGACTGTTGAAAAAAAATGCCGTCTGGATGAATTTTTAAGAAGGGAACTGCCCTTGCTTTTCCCGGGAAAGGAAGTTTCCAACAGCAAAATCAGGCGACTCATAGTAGCCGGCAGCATTTATGTCAATGGAAGGCAGTGCAGAATTCCAGCCTATGATCTTTTTCCAAAGTCAAAGGTATGTGCGGAAATTGAAATCGAAAAGTTTTTCTTTGAAAAGCAGCCGGATGACGTTGTTTTTATTTTAATAGAACAAGATGTTCTATTTGAAGATGAAAGCATTATAATAGTAAACAAACCTGCGTTTTTGCCGACCGAGGGCACCATTGTTGAATCGCGAAAGTCCATGCATTCCTGTGTGGTGGAATATTTATGGAAGAAAAATCCATCTTTACGGAATCCTCCCTATGTGGGAATAATGCATCGTCTTGACCGGGAGACAAGCGGGGTTCTTCTGTTTACAAAGACACGGCAGGTAAACAAGGCTGTGTCGGACATGTTCCAGAACCATACTGCGGTGAAGACTTACCGTGCTGTTGCCTGCAGTGGCAGCTTTGACGACCGGAACAGCCTTGCTTGCCCGCACCCCGCCGAGAGTAGACATACCCCTGCTGCAGTTGCTTGCCCGCACCCCGCCGCAAAGGAGACCGGCAGCATTGGTTTGCAAAAACATTTTGTTATAGAAAACTATATCGGCCGGATTTCAGCAAAAAGTGCCCAATGCCGGGTAGGCCCTCTGCCGGAAAGCAAGGGCGGCCAGTATGCAAAGACAGAATTCACTGTAGTCGCAGTTGATAATGAAAAGTTATATATTGATTGCCGTTTGTACACCGGCCGCACCCATCAGATAAGAGTCCATCTGTCAGGTTGTGGCCTGCCTCTCTTAGGCGACACCCTTTACGGCGGAAAGAAAAACAGCCGCATCATGCTTCATGCCATGAGCCTTGAATTCCCGCATCCTGTTACGGGGCAGGTAATGAAAGTAGAAGCTCCTCTACCGGAAGGTTTTGGCCTTTAAATAGCTACAACGGAACTATGGGGTCTGTCCCCATGAACACTAAATGGCAATCACGAATTGCCATGCAATTCGTGGGGCGATAGTTACATCAGGTGCAGGCCACTAAAAAACAAATGCTTTCGTAAGAACTTCTACCTCCAGTGTTCACGAATTGCCATGCAATTCGTGGGGCGAAAGTTACATCAGATGCAGGCCACTAAAAAACAAATGCTTTCGCCCTTGACATCACAGATAGTTTGATATAAAACTATCTCCATGGCATTCATTCCCCAGGAAAAATTCATGCGCCGTGCAATAGAACTTGCAAAGCTTGGCGGCGGACATGTACATCCCAATCCACTTGTTGGAGCCGTCATTGTACGTGACGGAAAAATTCTTGCTGAAGGTTATCATCACAAGTGCGGCGACCTCCATGCGGAACGCGACTGCCTCAGAAATGCCAGGGAAAACAAGGTTGATGTTTCCGGTTCAGAAATGTATGTCACCCTTGAACCCTGCTGCCATACGGGAAAACAGCCTCCTTGCACACAGGCCGTCATCGAAAGCGGAATAAAGACCGTCATCGTCGGCAGCCGTGATCCAAACGAACTTGTAAATGGCGGAGGAGTAAGGCAGCTTGAAGAAGCCGGAATAACCGTAATCCAGGATTTCCTCCGTGAAGAGTGCGACATCATTAATCCGATTTTTTTCCATTACATAAAGACAAAGATGCCCTATGTCATCGTAAAGTATGCCATGACAGCAGACGGAAAAACTTCACTGTCGACAGGTGAAAGCAGATGGATAACCGGAGACGCCGCCCGTGAAAATGTTCATCGCACCCGCGGAACCACAAGTGCCATCATGTGCGGAATCAAGACCGTGCTGGCAGATGACCCCATGCTCAATTGCCGTGTGGAAGGCCCTCTATATAAGCAGCCTGTCCGTGTTGTCCTTGACCGCAACCTTGAGCTTCCATTGGAAAGCAACCTTGTAAAGACTGCAGGAGAAATTCCCGTAATTGTTTTTACAGGTAAAAATTCCATGGCTTCCGTAAGTGAGGCCGGAAAAAACATTCTTTCTGGGCTTGGTATTGAAATCATTCCAGTTTCTGAAATAGACGGTCACCTGAATCTTCATGAAGTACTTTCTGTTTTGGGTGAGAAAAAAATCGACAGCGTCCTCGTGGAGTCAGGCGGAACTTTGAATGCGTCCTTGTTTTTCGCAGGCGGCAGATGTCTCGTCAACGAGCTTCATTGCTATGTGGCTCCAAAAATCACAGGCGGAATCAACGGCAGTGTCCATAGTCCGGTCCAGGGCCTGGAATGCAGTTCCCTTGATGATTGCGTAAAAATGAAAATGATTGAAGTCAAAAACTTCGGTGAGGATATTTTAATAAGATACATGATTTGCAAATAATTCAAAATTGTGAATTATGAATTGTGAATTATAAATTATGAATTATGAATTATTAATTGTGAATTGAATTATGTTTACAGGAATCATAGAAACAACAGGAAAAATAAAAAGCATCTCGCGCGGAACAAAATCACTGACACTTTCCGTTCAGGCAGAATTTGACAGCGGCCTTGTTCTTGGTGAAAGCATTGCAGTAAACGGAACCTGCCTTACTGTAACTGAATTTGGTGACGACTGGTTCTGTGCAGACGTAACGCCTGAAACCTTCAACAGAACTTCCCTTGGTCAGCTGCACACGGACAGCGTTGTAAATCTTGAGCGCGCCATGAAAGCCGACGGTCGCTTTGGTGGCCACATTGTTTCGGGGCACATCGACGGAACTGCAAGATTCCTTTCATTCAGTAAGGAAGAAAATGCGGTGAACGTTTCTGTCGTAATGGAAAGCAGGCTCGGTGAATACATGATAGAAAAGGGAAGTGTGGCCATCGATGGCATCAGCCTTACAATCGCAAGGATAAAAAAGGACGGCAGTGACCACATCATTTCCGTCGCCGTAATTCCGCATACCTGGGAACACACTACGTTGTCAAAGAAAAAAAGCGGAGACATCGTAAACATCGAGTGCGATGTGATCGGAAAATATATAAGGCATTTTGTGGAACTTAAAAATGATGTAAAGGATGTTTCGTCCTTTATGGATTTTGAAAGTTACCATTGACAATGTTATGTATGGAAATAGTGTTGTTTAATCTGGACCCTTCGACTGGGCTCAGGGATCCTAATAGAACAGGATCGGTGAGCAAAGTCGAACCGTCCGTGCTGAGGTTAATATAGCCGGCAACGCTTTATGCTGCCACCAACGATAAAGGATACGATATGAAAAAAGATAGATTTGAACTTGTAGAAAAAGCATTGGAAGACCTTCGCAACGGAAAACTCATCATGGTGACTGATGATGAAAGCCGTGAGAATGAAGGTGACCTCATCTGCGCCGGAAGATATGCGACACCTGAGAACATCAACTTCATGGCTTCAAAGGCAAAAGGATTGATCTGCATGCCTTGCAGTCGCGAGTATGCAAAGAGACTCCGCCTTGATCCGATGTGCTTTACAAACACGGACAACCATGAGACAGCCTTTACCGTAAGCGTCGACCACATGGTTACGACAACTGGAATCTCTGCCTTTGACAGAAGCCGCACCGCCATCGCTTTTGCAGATCCTGCATCGGAACCACATCAGTTCCGCCGACCGGGCCACATGTTTCCTCTGGTTGCAAAACCAATGGGAGTCCTTGAACGCAACGGTCATACTGAAGCAACCGTAGACCTATGCCGTCTTGCAGGACTTGAGGAAGCAGGCCTTTGCTGCGAAATCATGAGCGACAACGGAACCATGGCCCGCCTTCCAGAACTTAAGCAGAAGGCAAAGGAGTGGGGAATGACCTTGATTGCCATCGAGGATCTCATTGAATACCGCAAGCAGACCGAACAGATTTTTGAATGTGTTGCCAAGGCAAAACTCCCTACAAAGTACGGCGAGTTCATGATGTACGGCTACCAGGACAAGGTTACAGGCCAGCATCACGAAGCTCTTGTAATGGGAGACATTTCAAAAGACGAAAGCGTTCTCTGCCGCGTTCATTCCGAATGCCTTACAGGGGATGCCTTTGGTTCCCTCAAGTGCGACTGCGGTCAGCAGTTTGATTTTGCAATGAAAAAAATTGCGGAAAACGGAAGCGGTGTCCTCGTGTACCTTACACAGGAAGGCCGTGGAATTGGAATCCTCAACAAGATAAAGGCATACGCTTTGCAGGAGCAGGGTATGGACACTGTTGATGCAAACCTTGCCCTTGGACTTCCTGAAGATGCCCGCGACTACACCTGTGCCGTTCAGATTCTCAAGGATCTTGGCGCAACAAAACTCAGGCTCATGACAAACAATCCTAAGAAGGTGGATGCCCTTAATTTCGAAGGAACCGGAATCGAAGTTGTGGAGCGCGTTCCAATCGTAATCCAGAGCCAGAAGTTTGACGAGTTTTATCTTTCAACAAAAAAAGTCCGCATGGGCCATCTGTTATAACAGGATCCCTGGCGTAGATAACAGGATCCCTGAGTGTAGATAACAGGATCCCTGAGCTTGTCGAAGGGTCATTCTTGTGAAGTCACAGTTTGCCTGAGATATAGGACGGTTCGACTGTGCTCACCGATCCTGTTTTATAAGGTAAGACACAGGATCCCTGACGTAGATAGCAGGATCCCTGGCGTAGATTACAGGATCCCTGAGTGTAGATAACAGGATCCCTGAGCTTGTCGAAGGGTCCGCAGATAAAGAAAATAATTTATAGGAGAATCATATGAAGATTTTAGAAGGAAAGATGGTTGCCGGAAAGGGCAGCATGAAGGTTGGTATTGTAGCAGCCCGTTTCAATGAGTTCATCGTTTCAAAGCTTATCGGCGGTGCACGCGATGGTCTTTTGCGTCACGATGTCTCAGAAGATGACATTGACCTTGCATGGGTTCCAGGTGCTTTTGAAATTCCTGTTGTTGCAAAGAAGATGGCAGAAAGCAAGAAGTATGATGCAATCATCTGTCTTGGTGCCGTAATCCGCGGTTCAACAAGTCACTACGACTATGTCTGTGCAGAAGTTTCAAAGGGAGTTGCCCAGGTTTCTATGGCAGCCGGAATTCCTGTGATGTTCGGAATCCTTACAACAGATACAATCGAACAGGCAATTGAAAGAGCCGGAACAAAGGCCGGAAACAAGGGATACGAATGTGCTCTTGGTGCCATCGAAATGGTAAATCTCTTGAAGGAAATATAAAAAACAATCTGAAGTTATTGACATCTAACTATTGTTAGTGTATAGTAACCTCAACTGTGAGGATATTGCTTCCTGATTTAAAGACTGTCCGACAGGTATTTATGTTTTGAATATTGTGCGTCTTGCCATGTTCAGTTTTGTTGCAGAAATCCTGAAGGACAGTTTTTTTAGCCTTGTAGTTAGCATAAACTAACAAGGGTTATTTTAAGGTAATGAATTTTGACGAGTAGAAAAGCAAAAAAAGATATATATAGGAGTAAACTAAAAATGAAAGTCACAGAAAAAATTGCTTTGTCTGCAGCTGCTGCAGTTCTTGGAATGTCCGGCATCTTTGCTGAGGATATGAAGATTTCGTTTGAGAACGAATTGAGTTCTGATATCGTTTCAATTGAAAAAAACGATGATGAAACTAAAAAAAAAAGCTACAGGGATTGTCGAAAAAGCAAAGTTTGAACTTGAATCGGAAAAAATTGAGGCGGCCATCGAAGTTGAGTTTACTGTTGATCAGGATGATGACGACAAGGGACGTGTCTATTGGTCAGACATTGACTACGGTTTTGTTTTTCATCCTGTAGAAATGATTGCTCTGGGATGGCATGCAGGTCTTGAAACAGAAGGCTGTGTTCTTCCAATTTATGACGACAATCTTGAAAGCGGTAAATTTGGTTCCAACGGTTTTACACTTCAGGTAACTCCTGTTGATGGACTTAGACTTGCTGTTTCTGTTCCATTTGGTGAGGGAGAGGAAAACTGCAACTGGACAAACAATAAGGACGTATCAGATTTCAATATCTGCTTCGGTGCGGAATATACATTGGCTGACAAGTTTGTTCTAGGTGCTGCATTGAGAAATGCAGTTGATGAAGACAAACGTTCCGTTGGTGCATTCATTTCAACAACTCCAATTGAAAACCTCAAATTAAATGTTGGATTTACAAAGGCAGAAGCCGGTGATGGTTTTGATGACCTCAGCATATCAGAAAATTTTGGTGTTGAAGGTAAAAAACTTGTCAATGGCTATGTTGAATATTCAATTGATAAGATTGCTTTAGCGGCTGAAGTTCTCTGCAGTCTTGATGATGAAGATGGAGATTATGATCTATATGCAGCTCTTTCTGCAAAGTACGGCATCAATGAAAATATAGCTGCTTCACTTGAAGGAAAATTCCTCTTCGACAATACATCAGACGGACTAAAACCTGTAACTGGCGGAAAAATTTCTGCAGAATATTCAGTAAATGAAAACAATGTAATTTCCGCAGGTGTCAAATTTGAAGCATGTGATGGAAATACATACACGGCATTTCCTGTTGTGTGGACATATTCTTTCTAGAAAGATGTTTTGTTCTTAAGTCATTAAAAATCGAATTGATTTCGTGGGATTTTTGGAGTCGTCCATTGGGGAGTTTGGGACGGCTCTTTTTTTTATGGCACGGACTGCGCCAAAGAAAAAGGCCTGTCTTGAAAGTAATTTCAGGATGGTTGAGCATAGTCAAAACCATCGTATATAGTTGTACGGGACATTTCGACTACGCTCAATGACCCTGCCATAAATACTTAAATGCAGCACCTTTTTTATGACTAGCTCCTACGGGAGTCGAAGGTCTACAGTCAGCGACGTCCTGTCGCTTCCTTCCGACCCGTCTCCGTTCGCTGACGGCGACATCCATGTCGCCTTTTCCTCCCGCTTGGTCGGCGCTCACTTCGCGGTTCGCGGAAACAATCTGCCGATTGTTTCTACAAGTTTACTTCGTAAACTTGCCGTTTGCTAACCTGAGACTTTTTATGTTTTTTTTCGAAGAAAAAAATGACGCGGACTGCGCCAAATAAAAAGTCTGGAAATAAAAAAGGTCTTCCTTTCAGAAGACCTTTTTTATGACTAGCTCCTACGGGAGTCGAACCCGTCTTTCGACCTTGAGAGGGTCACGAACTAAACCGATATTCGAAGGAGCCATAAAAAAAAGCTGACTTATTAGGTCAGCTTTGGGATTCCCCAAGGAGGATTCGAACCCCCACAATCAGAACCAGAATCTGAAGTGCTACCATTACACAATCGGGGAATGTGATGCTTAGATACTACAAAAATTCATCGATTGTGTCAATAGCAAATCTGTAATTTTTATGAAAATAATATGGTTGCCTATAAACCTCTTTTTGAATGAAGGTCCTGTACAGCACGGATTTCCGACCGGACTGTATATCCTGGCATTTCACATTTTATAAGTGTCACGGCCCGTTCTGAAAGGGCGGAGGATTCCGCGATACCAGAAAGAACAAGTTCCTTTCCGTTGGCCTTTATATCAAGACCTGTGATCGGAAGCTCATACTCGATGACCAGCAGGTTTGTAAGTGCCTGCATCGCAAGGAGTTCATTCACTTTTTCGATGCCTGTTTTTTCCGTTTCCGAATCCTGATATCTTGTGAGTATTGATGAGATCATGTCGGAAATTATTTCAGCCCTGTTTTCCGGTGCTGTAATGGTAAGGTCAAAAAGGGTTGTGTCCTTTATGTCGCATTTGAAGTAATCCCTATAGTATTCCCTTTGCCGTGAGTCAGTTTTAAGTACTGAAATTCCAGCCTTGTGGTGGTTAATGTTCTGTTCCCGGGCTGTTTTTTCCACGCGCTGTTCCAAGGGTGCGGTTATATTGAAGGAAACCATGTTCTGCACTCCCTGCAGAATTTTAAAGGCTCCCTTTCCCACGAAGACACAGTTGTTGTCTGCGGCATAGCTTAAGACCGCAAGTTTCAGGTAGTTGAAATACAGTTCCCTTTCACGGGTGACGGAATTCCAGAATTTTGGACGCTTCTCGTTGAACAGGACGAGTTTTTCTTTTGGAAATCCATATCTGAGAATCTTGGATTCAATATCGGTTCCTGTTATGAGTTTGTAGCCAAGTTTGTGAGCAGTACGTTCTGCTATTTCATTTCCGCAGGTCGCATTCTGCCTGATGAAAGATACAATTGCCATAGACGCCTCCCGAAAATAAAGTAAAAAAAATGTAGCGTTTAGAGTTCCGCTTAAAAGCCTTATATGATTTTACTCTACAAAAATTGAATTTTCAATAAATTAATGATATTTTTTATGACATGAATCTCATCAAATCTCTAATTGAACTCTATGTAACTTTTTTCAAGATAGGATCAATCACTTTTGGCGGAGGACTTACAATGCTTCCGATCCTTGAGCGTGAACTCATTGAAAAAAAAAGCTGGACTTCCAGTGAAGAACTTCTTGATTACTATGCCATTGCCCAGACAACTCCTGGAATCATCGCCGTTAACGTTTCTACTTTTGTCGGGCATAAGATAGCCGGAACTCCCGGGGCCGTCGCCGCAACTTTGGGCATGGTCAGTCCATCCATAATAATCATCGTGCTTATCGCAAGGTTCATTTCGAACTTCGATTCCATTCCCTGGGTGAGAAAAGCCATGGCAGGAATCAATGTGGGGGTTGCGGCCCTTTTGACTTATTCTGTGATCAATCTGTTCAAAAAAACTGTGAAAAACATTCCTGGGTTCTGTCTTTATGCAGCTGCTTTTGTTTCCGTGTATTTTTTTCATGTCCGCACCATCATCGTGATTCTTGGAACCGCAGCTCTTGGTATCATTCTGTATTTTGTCAGAAGAAACAGGGATAAAAATCCGGAGGTCTTGAAATGACATTGCTTCATCTGTTTTTCATTTTTTTCTATATCGGACTTTTTGCCGTGGGTGGAGGGCTTGTTGCCGCAACTTTCATGCAGCAGGAACTGGTGGAGCATTACCATCTCATTACGGCGGAAAAATTCTACAACATGCTTGCCATCAGCGAAAGCACTCCTGGCCCAATCGGAATCAACATCGCAACTTATATCGGTACTGAGCTTTACGGTCCTCTTGGCGGAATCATTGCCACCATGGGAGAAGTTCTTCCGTCTCTTTTTGTAATCGTGATCATCGCAAAGTTCTTTTCCAAATTTCAGGAAAAACCGGTTGTGAAATCCGTGTTTTCTGTCATTCGTCCTGCCACAAGCGGTCTTGTTCTCATTGCGCTTATTCAGGTGTTCACCCTGGCCCTGCTGAAACTTGACATCTGGCCTCAGGTAAATTCCTATGACACCATTGGTCTTCTGCTGAACTGGCCGGCCATGGTCTGTTATCTCATAAGCCTTGGAATTCTTTTCAGAACGAAAGTTCATCCGGTTTTCATTGTTCTTATGTGCGCTGTTTTCGGAGTATTTTTTCTTTGAAAAAATTGTTACATAAAACAAATGATTTTGTTATAATTATGAAAGACCTGTTCAATGGTTTTTCTTCTTAGCATTTTTATTATTTTAGGGGTTATGTAAATGAAACCAACATTGGTAGTTCTTGCAGCCGGAATGGGCAGCCGCTATGGCGGAGTTAAACAGATTGACGCAGTTGGAAAGAACGGCGAGTGCCTTCTTGACTTCTCTGCATATGATGCGCGCAAGGCAGGATTCGGAAAAGTAGTGTTCATCATCCGCCCTGATATTGAAAAGGATTTCCGCGAGCGTCTTTTTGACCGCGTGTCAGCAAACATGGATGCTGAATATGTTTTCCAGACAAAAGAAAGCCTTCTTACATCAGAAGAACTTGCACGTGGCGCAGAACGCACAAAGCCATGGGGAACTCTCCATGCAGTCCTTTGCGCAGAAAAAGCAATCAAGACACCTTTCGCAGTGATCAACAGCGATGACTATTACGGTGCCGAAGCCTTTCAAATCCTTGGAAAGCACCTCTCTTCGATTCCAGCTGATTCTCCTGAACATGCCATGGTCGGCTATGTTCTTGGAAATACAATGAGCAAAAGCGGTTCTGTCAGCCGTGGTATCTGTACTGTAAAGGACGGATATATGGATTCCATCGTTGAAAATACCAAGATCTATTATGAAGGCGACGGAATCGTAACGGATCTCAACGGAGAAATCAAACCGCTTACAGGAAAAGAATGGGTCAGCATGAATTTCTTTGGATTCAGCCTCAAGGCATTTGAAAGATTCCACAAGTACTGGGATGACTTCAAGGCTACTTCACTTGGACAGCCAAAGACAGAAGCTCTTCTCCCTGTTGCCGCAAGTGACATTGCAAAAAACAATGAAGGGTCAATCAAATTCTTTACGTCTTCTGAAAAATGGTTCGGTATGACTTATCCTGAGGATCGTGAAATCGTCAAGCAGGAAATTGCCGCCAAGATCGCAAGCGGTTACTATCCTGAAAAACTCTGGGAGAAATAATGATTAAACTTGATTCCATACGCTCGGAAAAAATCTGGGGCTATGAGGATTGGATAGCATCCACTCATCCAAATGGAATGCAGAAAGAGTTCTATGAGTTTCTTGGGGAGGAATATCCTCTCCTTGTGAAGGTCATCCAGGCTAATGAGACTTTAAGCGTCCAGGTTCACCCAAACGATGATGTTGCTTCCCGTCTTGAGAACAGCCGCGGCAAAACTGAATGCTGGTATGTGCTTTCCGCAAAAAAAGGTGCTCAGCTTGTCTATGGCCTTAATGACCAGTATACTCCTGACGAACTTCGTGAGGCCATCGAAGATGAGTCCATTGAAGATATGCTTTTCTATGCCGATGTAAAGCCAGGGGATTTCATCTACATTCCAGCCGGAACAGTTCACGCCATCGGTGGAGGCCTTCGCCTTCTTGAGGTTCAGCAGTCCAGTGACATAACCTACCGTCTCTATGACTGGGGGCGGGGAAGGGAATGCCATATAGAGAAAGGAATTGCCTGTATCGATGAAAGTGAAATCTATGACATAGGTCCATTTGAAGGGAGCTTTGATTGTCCTTTCTTTGAACTTGAATTGATTGACGTTGATGGTTCCCATGTTGAAAAAACTTCTGAAATGGCAAGTCTTTATTTTATCCTCGATGGAAAAGGTTCAGTAAACGGAGTTGACGCAGAAAAAGAGGATATCTTTGCCTTCAAGAATGAGGAAGAATTCCATGCTGAAGGTAATTTAAAAATAATGAGGATACTTCCAAAGGAAAGTACCCGCTGATCTATGTGTTTCATACTCCCGCAGCCTTCAAATGATGTCATGGGGCATGTTGAAAATTGCGGGAGTTCAGCTTCATGACGGACTTTTGAGGTTTGAAAGTTCCTGCCAAAATATTTGTAAATTTGATTTTTTTTTATTATATTTATCAATATGAAAATAGCAACTAAAGATGATATTCTGGGTGGACTCCCGGTTGAAAAACCGCTCCCTATAAAACTAAATATCCTGCCAATCGGCGGAAGACCTATATTTCCAGGCATTTTTACTCCCCTCATGATCAATTCAGAAGAGGACATCAAGGTTATTGAAGATTCCGTTAATGGTGACGGATATGTTGGTATCGTCATGCTCAAGGAAGACAAGGACAATCCGACTTCCGTAGACCTTCATAATGTTGGTACTGTCGCAAGGATTATAAAGAAAATCAATCTTCCTGACGGTGGAATGAATGTCTTTGTGTCGACCCTTGAAAGATTCAAGATCCGCAAGATCCTCAACCGTCAGAATCCAATTGCCGCTGCCGTTGAATACATGCAGGATACGGAAGATGACACATTTGAGGTAAAGGCTCTTACCCGTGCTCTTGTCAGTGAAATGAAGGAAATCAGTGAGAACAATCCGATGTTCAGTGAGGAAATGAGACTGAACATGGTGAACATCGATCATCCAGGAAAAATTGCTGACTTCATCGTTTCAATCCTCAACATCGACAAGGCGGAACAACAGAAAATCCTTGAGATGTCAAATGTACGCCAGAGAATGGAACAGGTTCTTGTTTACATCAAGAAGGAACAGGAAATCTTCCGCGTTCAGAAAAAGATCCAGATGGAGCTTAACGAAAAGGTTGAGAAAAACCAGAGGGAATATTTCCTCCGGGAAGAACTGAAAAGCATTCAGGAAGAACTTGGTATTTCCGGAAGTTCAAAAGAGAACGAATACCAGAAATTCAAGGAAAAGCTTGATTCTTTCAATCTTGAAGGGGAGGCAAAAGAGACGGCCTATGGTGAGCTTGCCAAATTCCAGATGCTTGACCCTCATGACAGTGAATACAATCTCAGCAGAAATTACCTTGAGATACTGACTTCCCTGCCGTGGAATGATGTTCCTGTTGAAGAATACAGCCTCGAAGGTGCACGTAAGATCCTGGATGCCGATCACTATGGTCTTGATGATGTTAAGAAACGCATTGTTGAATATCTTTCTGTCCGTCTTCTCAAACACGACGGAAAGGGGTCCGTATTGATTCTTGTTGGTCCTCCTGGAGTCGGAAAGACTTCCGTAGGAAAATCCATTGCCGGTGCCATGAACAAGAAATTCTACCGTTTCAGTGTCGGCGGTGAACACGACGAAGGAAAAATCAAGGGTTACAGAAGGACTTATATCGGTTCCATGCCGGGTCAGATAATTCAGGGACTCAAGATTACAAAAACAAAGTCTCCTGTATTCATGATCGATGAAGTCGACAAGATGAATGCCAGTGCCCAGGGTGATCCTAGCGCCGCTTTGCTTGAAGTTCTCGATCCTGAACAGAATGCAAGTTTCCGCGATACTTATCTTGACGTTCCTTTTGATTTGAGCAATGTTTTCTTCATCCTCACGGCAAATACGCTGGATACAATTCCTCAGCCTCTCCTTGACCGCGCTGAAATCATTGAGCTCAGCGGATATATCGATCAGGAAAAAATTGAGATCGCAAAGAAATACATCGTTCCAAAGAATCTTGAGAAGAACGGCCTCAAGAAAAATCAGGTGAAGTATACGAAACAGGCTCTTGCTCTCATTGCTACAGAATACGCCCGTGAAGCCGGAATGAGAAACTACGAAAAGTGCATCGACAAGATCAACCGCAAGATCGTCACTGAACAGGTTGAGGCTCTTGAAAAGAAAGGAAAGGTCGGTGCAGAAGACATTTCAAGTGCCGTCGACAGAAAATCCTTTTCCGTTGATGTTGCTGAAGTTCGAAAATATCTTGGTAAGGCTGTTTTTGATGAAAGCCAGATAAAGACCGCCAGCATGCCGGGGACTGCAATCGGTCTGGCCTGGACCAGCATGGGTGGAGATACCCTTCTGCTTGAAAGCATCGCCTTCAGGACTGACAAAGGTGGGCTCCAGCTTACCGGTCAGATGGGGGATGTCATGAAGGAAAGCGCCCAGATTGCCATGAACTGGGTAAAGCAGCACGTAATAAACAATGGTATCAAGGACAGCAAGTGGTTTGAGGAAAATACAATCCATCTCCACATTCCTGAAGGTGCAACTCCAAAGGATGGTCCTTCAGCCGGAATAACGATGGCCACGACTTTCATGTCTCTTTTGACAGGCAAAAAAATCAAGCCAAATCTTGCCATGACAGGAGAACTTAGCCTTACAGGTCAGGTTCTGCCTATAGGAGGACTTCGTGAGAAGACTGTCGCTGCAAAACGCAACAAGATAAAGACCATAATCATTCCAAAAGCCAATGAGCGTGATCTTGCGGACATTCCGGATCATGTAAAGAAGGGTATTAAATTTGTTCCTGTAAGCCATGTGATGGAAGTGATGGATTTTGTTTTTTGATTGATTCGTGCAGATGGGGTTCATAACCCGACGCTTGCGTAGAAAAAAGGGGATTTCCTGAAAGTGAATTTCAGGAAATCCCCTTTTCTTTTACGGCCCGCGGGCCGTAAAAGGCTTGCCGGAACAAGTCCGGCAAGCTCATCTTTTATCATTCATCTGTTTCTTTTGGTTTGATGAACTTAGGATCTGAAAGGTTAAGTATACCAGGAATGATTGTCATCGCAAGGAAGCTTGATGTGAACATTACGATTGCAACAAGAATTCCAAGGTAGCGGAGAATGATGAACTTTGAAAGACAAAGTACAAGGAATCCAAGTCCAACTGCCAGTGCGTTTGTGATGATTCCGTGTCCGCTCTTTTTGAATGTTTCTTTTGTGACTGTAACGATGTCCTTTGTTCTGCTTCTTTCTTCCTTGTAAGTAGAAAGGAAGTGGATTGTGTAGTCAATACCAACACCGACCGCAACGGAAGCGATGATGCTTGTAATGAGGTCCAGATTGATTCCGCAGAATCCCATCATCATGTAGTTGAGAAGGATTGTGAATGCAAGTGGAATTGCACCGACAACACCTGCCCATCCAGATTTGAATGATACCGCAATGATGATGAATACTGAGAGAAGGGAGATAAACAAGCTTGTAAGCTGGCTCGATACAATCATGTCTGTCATTGTGTATTCCATCTCGCCGGAACCTGTTGCCGTGAGGACATATCCTTCAGGGAAGTTTTCCTTTGCGTATGCTTCAGCTTCCTTGATGATGAAACCTGTGTTTGTTGTATTGTGGTTTCTCAACTGACAGGTAATGCGCATGGATTTTGAACTTGTGTTTCCATCTGCAAATTCGTCAAGGGAACCGCTCAGAAGGATGATGAGTCCGTTGATTACTTTCTTGAGGTCTTCATGATTCTTTACGCGGTATTTTGCGGCATCATATGGAATTTCGTAGAATGCCTTTCCTGCATAGTTGCAGTCGCGCAGAAGAACATCGATGATCTCATCTACAGTTGCGTTTTTCCCGCCTGCTTCAGAGTATGCTGTGTTGAATGCCGCAAAAATTTCATTTGCAGTGTAGATTTTCTTGAGTTTTTGTGTGTATTCCTCATTTGGATGTGGAATCGAAGTGTCGATGAATTCTTCTTCAGAAGAAGAGCTGCCCAAATCTCCGAATTCTGAAAGATCCATGTCTCCAAAATCAATGTCTCCAAAATCCATATCACCAAAGTCCATGGAATCCATTGAACCAGTGTCTGCTGTAGCATCTGTTTCTGATATGTAAGTTGCCGGATCATTGAATACCTGGTTGATTCTCTTTACGAAAGAAGTAAGAGAAACGATCTTTCCGATTTCTGGGAACTTCTTCTTGAGATGTTCTTCCATTTCGTCTACAGCCTTGAGAATGTCAGGATTTGAGATGTCACCTCTTTCAGGACCTTCAACAAGGAAGAAGACGCTGTTTGTTCCGGCAAAGGAATTGTCAACGTAGTCGATGTCCTTTCTGAATTCAGACTCCTTAGGAAAGTAATTGATGAGGGCTGTATCTACATTGAGCATCTTGAGACCGACTATTGAAAGGACGATGATCAATAGTGATGTAAGTGTCATTCTTGTGTGGGATCCACAGAAAAACTTGAAGATAGAGTATAATGTGTCACCGCTTGCTTCATCTTTAGATTTGTTTCCACGGAGGTTTGCAAGACGTTCAAGCTTTTCCTTTACCTTCTTCTTTGCACGTCTGATGATCTTGAGGTCACGCTTGATTGATATTGTCTGTGGATTTTTCAGAAGAAGAATTGCCGGAATGAAAGTCACAGAGAGAATAAGTGAAAGTCCGACACCGACTGCTGTAAAGATCGAGAATGAATGGAGTGGCTGCAGAGGGCTTGTGATCAATGAGATGAAGCCTACTACTGTTGTGATTCCGGCAAGAAGAACTGCCTTCCATACTTCCTTCAATCCGCGAAGGAGTGCTTCTTCATGCATTTCCCTTGTGATTTCACCTGTAAGTTTTTCAACCTCTACATAGTAGTGGGTGAGTACATGGATTCCATATGCTGAACCGACTGCGATGAGGGCAACCGGAATGACGCTTGAAACCAAAGTGAATGTGTAACCTAGAAGTCCCATGAGACCGACTGAAATCGATGCCGACATGAGAACTGTAATGAGCGGGAGGAGTGTTCCTTCCATTGTGTGGAAACTCAGGTAAAGCGAAATGATTACAACTACGGCTACAAGCGGAATAAGACCTACAAGGTCGCTCATCATGTAGTTCTTTGAGTTCATTGACTGGACAGGTTCACCTACGATCTTCACTACAAGTTTCTTACCTGCAGTTTCTTTCTCTACGATTTCTGTAACCTGCTTGAGTACAAACTGCTGTCGTGCCGAATCGTTCTTTGCGCTGTTTGCGTTGTAGAATTCTTCTTCAGCTTTTTCGATTGCGTCGGCATCACCTGCCTTTTTTGCTTCCTTCAGTGCGGCCTTTGCGTTTTTGATTCTTTCCTCAATGGCTGCTTTTGTCGCTTTCAGGTTTGCCTTGGCCTGCGCAATCTGTTCCTGGTTCTTTGATGCCTTTGCTTCATCCAAAGCTTTTTCTGCTTCCATCAGCTGCATCTTTGTCTCACCGTTTGGTTTTACTGTAATCTGCATCTGTGAACCGGTGAAATCGTCGTTGAGGATAACACGGTTGTACATGTCTTCCCAGGACTGAACCCTCAGCTTGAGGTTCTTTATGGATTCCTGTGTAAGTAGTCCATCCGGAGTATTGAAATCTTCTTCAGGAATGATGTTTGTTGCGGAGATAGAACCATCCTGATTGCATACATAATCGATGTTTGTTACGGATTTCACGTCTTCGATGTTGTCGATGAGCTTTACCTGATCGGAAATCTTCTTGATCACATCAAGATATTCAGCAGTGAGGATTGTTCCGTCTTTGGCATCAATCACCACACCGATTGAAAGCATTGAACCGAATGTCTCTTCAGTTGCGTTCATGCGGTCATATGATTCATCTTTCTGTGGAAAGAACTGCCTGAGGGAATTGTCCATCTGGAGTCTTGTGATAAAGAATCCGAAAAATCCTGTTAAGGCAACGCATGTAATGATGATTGCCCACGGATGTTTGAAAAACTTCTTTAAGAAATTCATATTCCTTTTCCTTTGCTTTTTTAGAACTTGCAGCTTACGCCGAGTCCGATATAGCTGTTGTTGAGGTTGCCTGGAATCTTTCCTGACCATTCAGCAAACTCTCCGTCCTCATCCTTTGAGTTCATGAAAAGTCCGCTGGCAGTGAATGTGATGTCCTGATTTGGCTTGAAATTGATCTTTGGCATGAGGACGATGTCTCCACGCTCGATGCTCCACAGGGCCGTGATTTCAGGCTCGATCTTTCCGTTTTTCCAGCTGTCGGTGATGTTTACGACAAGATGGTTTGTAGTGTACCTGTCGTTCCTGTCGTAATCCACATCCATTTTCTTGTAGGCTCCGTCAATCTTGTCATTGTTGAGAACGAGAGTTCCTGTTTCCTGGATGTTCACGTTGATGTTGCTGACTGGAAGGTCAATGTCAAAACCTGCAAGCCACTGTACGCTGTTGTTGTGTACGAACGGATCATCACCTGCCGTATCTTCAGTAAGATTGTAGCAGCCTTCTGCGCGAAGGTTGAATTTCCAGAAGATTGTTGCGGCTTCAAGTCCGAATGTCTGCTTTTTGTCGTAGGCGAGCATGTTTTTGTAGTCACCTGCTGAGAAAAGTTTTGCGTTGAATGATGGCTGCTTGTAATGTCCGTAATAATAGCTTGCTCCAAGGTCAACGGAACCGAAAGTGCCTGTGAGACGGACCCCCGCCTGGTTGTATTCAAGTCTGTTTGTGTCAGGGTAGAGCGATGAGGAATCGGCAGAAAGGGCAGTGGCCATGTTCAGTGTGTCAAGATAGGTCTTTTCTGCGTTTGCAAGATTTGATTTTGCAGTTTCCGCCGCAGTTCCATACATCTGTGCAGCTTCCATGTTTCCGGCAGCCTTTGCGGATTCAGCAAGCGTAGTGTATGTCGCAAGCTGTGTCTGGAATGTGTCCTTCTGTTCCACGATCTTCGCAAGGTTGTCCTTTACGGAGCTTTCGATAGTCCCCTGCATTGAAGCGACTTTTCCCGGAACCCATCTGCCCTTGGAAGCAAAGCGGTCTACTGTCATACCAGGAGTCCAGATTGCCTCAAGCACCATGTTGTTCTTTGGAAATGCGTAGCTTGTCTTAAGCATCGGTGTTGCGATTCTTCTGTCGGAATAAAGCGGAACAATGAAGTCCGTGTAGTTATCCGCATTGAAATTGTCTATTACATGAAGTCGGTCGCCTTTTCCCCAGATGGTGCGCATTTTTCCTGCTTCCACAGTAAGTGCGCTTTCCATGAAGATTCCGCGGATGATTGCTTCGTCGAGGATATCTTCCTTGTATTCGGTGAGGCTGCTTCTGTCAAACTTGAGCTTGACTTCAGCCTCTACTGTCGAGCCGGAATACTTGAAATTCAGTTTTCCAGACGGATTTGAGGAAGTCTCAATCTCCTTGAGGTCGTCAACATGATTGATTCCCTTTTCTGCAGGATCTGAATCAAGGTAACCGCGTGCTTCAATTTTTGCTTCGCCACTGATCGAAACCGCACTGGATGCTCCGCCGGATGTTCCTCCGCCAATGTCCCCGAAGTCACCGAAATCGTCAAAATCCTGTGCGAACGTACCAATGCATGAAAGCAAGATTGCTGTTGCAATGGCTGTGTATCTTGTGATCTTCATATTTTCCTCTGAATCCCGATTACTTTCCTGTCTTGAGGAAGTTCTGTGTGAATACAGTCTTTGGATTGATGTTCATCTTCTGCATGAGAGCAAGACCCTTGTTGTCTACTACAACGGCATTGATCTTAAGTGTTGTTTTGTGTCCTGTTGCAACGTTCTTGTATTCGTTTTCCATTGGGATGTTGTATCCGTCAACATTCTTGATTGTCTTCACTATAAGAACCTTTTCGAGTTTTCCTTTCTTGTCGTAGAGTTCTGTGTAAACAGGGTACATTGTTGCTGTGTCAATCCAGAGGATTCTCTTTGAGTACTGGCTTGAAGCGATTGGTGTACATTCAACAACCTGGCAGTTGAAGCCGTTCTTTGTCTCATCCCTGAGATACTGGTGGTTGTCGTCAGATACTTCACGTGTCTTAAGGTCTCCGTAAGTTGCGTCTGTTCCAAGGAATGACTTTGAATCTTCGCTTGAGTTTACGCGGCGTGGAGAAGGATCAGTTGCAAGGCGGACGAATTTTCCGTCTTCCGGTCCGTTTTCAATCTGAAGGAATCGTGTTCCTGCGTAAGATGCAGGTTCAATGAAGTTCATTACAATCTTTGTAATGTCCTTTCCATTGTCTGCTTTCTGCTGGTTTGATCCGAATTGCCAGAAAACACGGTGTTCATCTACGGAACCGTTTTTTGAAACAAGGTTCATTTCAGCCTTTGCGACTGTATATTCAGGTTTTTTGACGTCATGAACCTTAGTCATGATTTCTGTTCCTTTCGCGTCTGCGAAAACTGCTGCAACGCCCATTGCCATAACTGTTACCATAGTAGTAAGTTTTTTCATATTTCCATCCTCCACGATGTATTGATTATTTGTTTTGAAACTTTATTTCAGGTTTATTAGTTCAAAATCTTAAACCTTTTATACTAAATATAATATATTTTTTATTAAATTCAAGTATTTATAACAAAAATTTAGTAAAAAAGTTTAATTATTTAAACGCTTAAACAAATTGACATCTGCAAATTTACCACTTATAGTAAAATAAAGGGGAAAAGAGTAGGGAGAAAATATGAAAATTTCAGAGGAAGACCGTTCTTTGCTTCATGAATTATTCAATAAATGCGGGCCGCTTTTTATTGCCATGGGTGACGAAATAAGGCAGAAGCTCATTCTGGATATCCTTGATGCCGGTGAAGACGGAATCAATGTCATGACTTTGGCTGCCGGATCAAAGCTTTCCCGTCCGGCTATTTCACATCATCTTAAGATTTTAAAGGATTCCGGCGTCGTGACAGTTGAAAAACAGGGAACCCAGGCTTTCTACCGTCTTGCCGTACACAAAAAGTTTTCGGAAGTGGAAAGCCTCATTCATTCCACAATCAGGATCATCGATCAGGTCAACAGCCAGGAGGACGAAAGTCATTCGTTAGACGATCCCAAATGAATCAATCGCTTTTGCCGAAGGATCCCTGAGCTGTGTCGAAGGGGGCCTGCTTTACATACAAAGCTCACTTCGACTGCGCTCAGCGAGCCTGTTGCTTGCCAGCGAGCCTGTTGTTCGCCAGCGAGACTATTGCTTGCCGGCGAGCCTGCTATCCCGGCATTCAAGAATTGCTCCGCAATTCTTGGGGCGAAAGTTACACGGTGGAAAGTCCCAATTTAATCAATCGCTTTCGCCGAAGGATCCCTGAGCTGTGTCGAAGGGTCCTGCTTTACATGATGCTTTGCATACAAAGCTCACTTCGACTGCGCTCAGCGAGCCTGTTGTTTGCCGGCGAGACTATTGCTTGCCAGCGAGACTATTGCTTGCCAGCGAGACTATTGCTTGCCGGCAAGCCTGCTATCCCGGCATTCAAGAATTGCTCCGCAATTCTTGGGGCGAAAGTTATGCGATGATGGCCCCAAATGAATCAATCGCTTTCGCCGAAGGATCCCTGAGCTGTGTCGAAGGGTCCATATCCTAGACTATCTTTCAAGAATTGCTCCGCAATTCTTGGGGCGAAAGTTATGCGATGATGGCCCCAAATGAATCAATCGCTTTCGCCCTCAGCATCCCTTACGATTTCAATTCCGGCACTCGCACCGATTCTTGTTGCGCCGGCATTGATCATAGCCATGGCTTCTTCGTAGCTGTGGATTCCGCCTGATGCCTTTACGCCCATTTCAGGCCCGACTGTCTTTCTCATTAATTCCACTGCGTGTACAGTAGCTCCGTTCGGCTTGACTGAATAGAATCCTGTCGATGTCTTTACAAAGTCGAATCCTGCTTCCTTGGCACATCTGCTGCTTTCAACAATCTCTTCGTCTGTCAGGCAGCATGTCTCAAGGATCAGCTTCGTAAGTACGGCTCCTCCTTCTTCACGGAACATGGCGGCTTCCTTTACGCTTTTTGCGATGAATGAAAGTTCAGCCTTCAATTCAATCCATTTGTGTGCCTTTACAAGCCCAAGGTCAACCACAAAGTCAAGTTCGTCGGCACCGTCGTCGATGGCGATGTCCGCCTGGGTCTGCTTTGTCTCAAGTCCGCCGGCTCCCAGAGGAAAGTCTATGACCGTGCAGACTTTTGTTTCGCATCCTGCAAGAATTTCCTTTGCCTTCTTGATGTAGACCGGATTGATGCAGACGCTTGCGAATCCAAAATCCTTTGCCTTTGTGACGAACGAAACAAGTTCCTCCTCTGTCGCTGTAGGTGAGAGGAATGTCTGGTCTATGTAAGCTGCGATTTCTTTCTTTGTCATTTTATTCTCCATTTAAGTCTGTTGCTTTCCATATAGTTTTCGATGATTCCGTCACGTTCAAGGCTTGCCATGTAGGATTTGAGCGTGCATAGAATCAGGTGGTAGTTTACGCTTTTGAGTTTCATGCCTGCGTAGTTTGCCGTGGATTCGATTATGCTGCTGATTTCATTGCAGCCGGAACCTATGAGCTTGATTATAAGATCCTCGAATTCATAGGTGATCATGATGTTGTGTTCGGCAACACAGCCCGCCTTGTCGATCGTGCAGGTCTCGCCGTGGCCTGGAACGTAGTAGTCGGCCGAGGTCCTTTCGATTTTTTCTACGGAACTGCGGAACGCCACCGGATCTAGTATGAATGGTATCCATATTTTTCCGAGCATCTTCATTCCAAAAAATGCGTCGCCAAGGAAGAAAACTTTCTTGCCTGCCTCTTTGTCAAAAAAAATGAAGCCTGTCATTCCAGGACAGTGCCCCGGAAGTTCAATGGCTTTTGCAATGATTCCTCCAAGGTCGATTTCCTGTGAGTCTGTAATTATTACGTCAGTCTGAACCGGATGGTCCATGAGAAAATCACGGTCTGCCATTTCTTTTCCAGGAAGGCTTCCTGAATAGATCATCGCGATGGATTCCGGAATTTCAAGGAAATTTGCTGTTGTCTTTCCAGCGTAGACTGTGGAACTGAAATGTTCGAGTATCGGTGTGATTCCGCCTGTGTGGTCCGTATGTGCATGGGTCAGAAAAATTCCCGCGATTTCCTTACCCGGAAAAAGTTCCCCAAGAGTCTGTATGATCTGGTTGCCCATGTCATCAGTTCCGCCTGGATCAAGAACATAAAGACCTTTCGGGGTGTCGATTATGCCAACGTTGTCGCTGCCGCCGCTAAGGACTCCGATGTTTTTTGTAAGCTGAATGTATTTTTCTTTTGCGATGGCCATTTCCCCTCCTGTTGCCTGAGTTCCGGCTTCAGTGAGCTAAAAAAAACTGCCACCCTGATTTTCAGAATGACAGTTTCCATTATCTGATTTGATTCAGATTATTTTGCAAGTGCGATGGACTTGACTGTAATATCGTAGTTCCTGTCGTTGATTGTAAAGCTTTTGCGTTCTCCGTTCTTCATTTCGAGAAGCTCATTTCCCAGTGGTGAAAGGTATGAAAGGATTCCTTCCTCAATGTTTGATTCCCATGGACCAAAGATTGTATAAGTGATTTCCTTGTTCTCGATGTTGTCCTGGAGTGTGACGGTTGTTCCGAAAGAAACGATTGATGTAGATGCTGTTGTAGGATCGAAAATAACTGCACGAGCAAGTTCATCCTTGAGTTTTGCAAGCTGGGCATTCATGCGGCTCTGGGCTTCTCTTGCTGAGATGTATTCCGCATTTTCCTTAAGGTCTCCCTTTTCCTTTGCTTCTGCAACTTCTGCTGCGATTTTTGGAAGCTGAACTTTTTCAAGATCATTTTCAAGGGCTCTCTTTTCTTCCAGTTTTGCAGCTGTAACCATGAGTCCGTTTGGAGCCTCACGCTTTGTTTCTGTTTCCTGGAACTTGAAGTTAGGATCCCTGCTGAGAATTCCGTTTCTAAGCTGTGTCTTGTAAACAGGATCAAGACCTGCAACGTCATTTACCATTGTGTACATGCGGCTCATAGTTTCAGTTGAACCTGCGAGCATGTAGTCAAGCATTGCGTTTCTTGGCTCGTTGCCAGCAATCTTTCTTTCGAAGAGGAGTGTTGTAGCTGCCTTTACAGTCTTTTTGTTCTCTGTTGTGTTTACGTGGTTGTCGATCTCCTTGTTACAGGTTGAAACGATGTTAACAAGGGTAACAAGCTGTTTTTCCTCAGAAATTGCAGCTGCCTTGAACCATTCATCGCCAAGACATTCGTCAATGAAATAAACGACTGCATTTCTGTTTGTGCGGTAGTCGTTGAAACAGTCCTGGATGAGGCGTGTAACTTTCTCCTGTTTTCCGGCTTCTACGATTTCTGCAAGAAGCTTCTTGTCGAGAACGCTAGGGAAGAGGCGGATGTATTCGTCATCCCACTTGATGAGCTGTTTGATGTTTGCAAGGAATGCCTTCCTGAGGTTTGTGTTCTTTGAGTCCTTGAGCTTTGTGTATGTTTCTGCAGGCTTTCCGATTTCGGCATAGAGCTTGTCGAATGTGAAGTTTGCTGGATTTTCGAGGGCTGAAACTCTCTTCTTTATTTCCTGAACAACAAGGTATGATGCCACTGTCTGTTCGTTTACTTTGCTTACTGCCTTGAGGTAGCCTGCAAAGTATGTGAACATTTCAGAGAACTGTTCGTCTGAAGGATCGTCTATTTCTGCAAGGTAACGAACGAGGATGTCGATGCGCTTGAAGAAATCCTTTTCTGCCTTGAATTCATTTGCAAGACGTTCTTCCTTTGTCATTTCGCGTTCACGTACTGTGTACTGGCTGATGTCGTTAGGATTTACGCCGAAAATAGGCTTTGCAAGTTCTTTCTGTGCCTTTGCGTGCCAGCTTGTCCATTCTCCTGCTGTGAGGATATCCGGAACAATCTCAGCCTTGATGTGCTTTTCATCGCAGCTGTTGTTGAAGCTCTTGATGATTGTCTTGAGAGCCCATTCAGGATCCTTCTTGATTTTTTCAGCAAGGTCTGCGCGTTTTGTTGTCTTCTTGTAAACCCAGATGTGTTCCTTTGAAAGAGGCTGGAGGCATTCTACTGCCATCTTGAGGGTCATTCTGTGCACGCCTGTTTTCTTTCCGAAGTTGATCACAAGATCATCACCCTGCTGCTTTGCGATTACACCGACACCCCATGTTCTGTGGTATACAAAGTTCTTTGCGTCAAAGGCGATGTGCTTCTCAAAGTCGTTGATTGCTTCAAATACGTTGCGTACTGAAAGCGAAAGGTTTGAAGAACGGATGTATTCCTCAACATGCGCATGGTCTGCGTATTTTCCACGGAAACATTCTGTGATTTCGCGGCGTGCCCATACGTCCTTGTTGTCGAATTCAAGCACAAGCTTGAGGATTTCGATGGCTGTATCCCACTTTGCCGTATCCTTGTAATATGTATAGAGTTCCTGCATGAGAAGGACAGCCTTCTCACGGTTGATTGTCTTTGCGATCTTGCGCTGTGCAAGCATGAAGAAGTCGATCTCTTCCGGAATGTTGTTTACAAGCCATGTCCATACAGGCTTTGCCAGTGGAAGGTTCTTTGCGGAAATATAGCGGAGCAATGCTTTCTTATAATAGTTGATTGCAGCTTCCCTGTTTCCCTGTGAGTCATAGCGGTCAGCGAGGAGACGTGCGATTTCAGCATCTTCAAAATCAATCTTTACAAGTCTTTCGTAAAGTTCCCAGACTTCGTCCTTGCCGTTTGCCTTATAGAGCTCTGCCATTTTTCTGAGGGCAAGCTTGTTCTGCGGATCATCACCAAGGATGCTTGAACATACCTTTTCAATGAGTGTTTCCTTGTGGTTGTTCTGGAAAATCTCAAAAAGTGATGAGAGTGCCGATGTGTCGATTGAGCCGGTGCGGAGTGCGATCATTCCGGAAAGGAACAGGGCAATGATGCTGTCTTTTGAATGGAGAAGCTGTTCGTCACAGATTTCCTTAATATTGTTCTCGCAGTTTTCTGTGCGTGCCTGATCGATGATTTCAAAAAGCTCATTGAGGTTTGTCTCAGTGAAATTTGCGATGAGTGCGCGTGTCCATGTTTCAGTCTTAAGTTTTTCGCGAACTGAATTTTCAAGTGTTTCAGACATAGTCTTGCTCCTATATAAATTGGGTTCTCCCCATTATTTTACAAAAAGTTCATATATTTCCGGAAAGTTGAGTTTTAGTTTCAGCATTATCTCATTGATTTTTGAAACGTTGTCCTTTGTCAGGACATAGTAGTCAATGAGCCAGAAATAAAGGTTTATGAGGTGTGGTTCCAGAAGTTCCCTGTTTTTGACTGGATCCTTCAGTTCTCCTTCCCTCGAATATATTTCCTGCTTCAGTTTAAGCACTTCCTGCGACCTTAATGGCCTCTTCACATTGAAAATCCCCAGGATTACGCCGTATACCGGAATCCACTCAAGAAGGGCAGCTCCCGTATAACCGGCGTCTTCCACCTTCTCAACAAGAACCCTGATGAGAGGGGAGTCGAGAAAGGAAAGGTCTATTTTCTGGGCATCCATATAGAAGGCTTCCCTGAAAAGCATCTTTGCGTTTTTTGTCTCTCCGTAAAAGGCATAGCAGTCAGCCATCTCTGCAAGAACCTGCGACTGACCACCGATCAGCGTGTTGGATTCCGTAAGAAATCTCAATGCCATCTCATAGGATCCAAGTTTCTTGTAGCACAATCCCGTTTTTCTAAGGATTTCCGCCTTGAATTTAGGGTCCTTTTCATCATTTGCCCTGCTGTAGCATTCCAATGCCTTTGAAAAAATTCCTTTTTTGAAGGAATAGCAGATTTTTTCGCATTCAGGAGCGGCCAGTTCGATAAGAACCTGAAATTTCTTCCATTGACCAAGGAGCCACTCTCCCTGTTCAAAAAAAGATAGCTGGTTCATATTGTCATTTGTACAGTCTTTCCAGAAATCGCAGCATCTGATGGCGTAAACGAGCCTTTTGTCATCCAGCTCACATGCAAGAATGTCCTTGAGGAGTTCAAGGGACTGGTTGAAATTGCAGTTTTCGATGAGTTTCAGAGCCTCATTCAAGGCATTGTCAGACCGGATGCTCATATTTTACCATTATATAAATTGTATGAAATATGTCAATATGTGTTAAAAAAGGGTAAAGTTTATAATGTATTTCAAATTGTTTGTCAATAGTTTTGTGAAAAAGAATTTTTTTGTCATGGTTTCCCCGGAATTTCGAGGGCTGGAATGAGTTCCGTCTGTCCTGATATGAAGCCCGTTTGTAAAATCCAGAAACTTTTGGAATTTACGGATTTTCTATGGGGGAATTCAAGGAATTTGACTTGACCATATGTCCATAAATTTGATAAAGTCGTAGCCTGTAGAAACCTTCAAGGATCGCTACTCCTTGGGGTCAAATTTATTTTAGAGGTAATAAAATGTACGCAATTGTTGAATTTAAAGGCAATCAGTACAAGGCAGAAAAGGACGCTGTTCTTGATGTAGCACATCTCGATGCTAAGGCTGGAGATACTGTTACAATCGACACTGTTCTTATGACTAGCGATGGTGCTAAAGTTTCTGTCGGTACACCTTATGTAAAAGGTGCAAAAGTTGTTGTAGAAGTTGGCGAATCATTTAAGGATGACAAGGTGCTTGTTTTCAAGTACAAGTCAAAGAAAGATTATCACCGCTTCCATGGTCACCGCGAACAGTACACAAAGGTAACTGTTAAGGATGTGGTTTTAGCATAAGTTGACAACTGTTGAATTGGTCTGTGACGCGGAAGGATGCATCAGGCGCTGTAAGGCAGCTGGACATGCGGATTTCAGTCACAAGGGTGGCGACATAGTCTGTGCTGCGGAATCCATTCTGTTCAACACGGTTCTGGAGCTGCTTTTAGAGACTGACGGGGTTGTGCTCGAAACTGACAAATCTTCCCGCGGAAATCTCGCATTCAGTGTGGAAGATAAGGGTTCCGGTAATACGGAACGCTTGAGGTGCATTGCTGATTTTTTAAGGTGTGGAATTGGTTCCATCGCCGAACAATATCCTGCTAATGTGCTCCTGCGGGAAATAACTGAAGACTAGTCCGGTTCTGCGACCGGCGGAGGATTAAAATGGGACGTACTAAAGGTGGAAGCGGTGCTAAGAACGGCCGCGATTCAAACCCTAAACACTTGGGCGTTAAAAAATTCAGTGGTGAGGCTGTAACAGCTGGTTCTATCATCGTTAGACAGCGTGGTACACGTGTTCACCCGGGCAACAATGTTATGCGCGGTGGCGATGACACATTGTTCGCTACAGTTGACGGTGTTGTAAAGTTCGGTGAAAGAATGAACCGCAAGGTTGTTTCTGTTGAACCAACTGCAGCAAACTAAGTTGGCTGTTATCTTTTAACGGAACACTTAATGCCCGGCTAGATGTTTCTCTTGCCGGGTCTTTTTTTTATTGGGCTGTCGCTGGACGTACTTTTAGGACATGCCCATCGGGAAGGATTTTTTTATGATTCAATTTGCAGACGAGGCAACTATCAGAGTTCAGTCTGGAAAGGGCGGAAACGGGTGTGCATCATTCCGCCGTGAGAAGTATATTCCAAACGGAGGCCCTAACGGTGGTGACGGCGGACGTGGTGGAGATGTCATATTCTGCGTAAAGAAAAACTTGAGGACTCTTGCTCATTTAAGGTTTCATCCTGTCCTCAAGGCACAGAACGGCAGTGACGGACAGAGCTGGGGCAAGTACGGAAAGGACGGCGAGGACAAGGTCATTCCGGTTCCGCCTGGAACGACAATCCGTGATCTTGAGACCGGCGAAATAATCATCGATTTCCCTACGGACAGCGAGGAACAGCAGTTTACATTCCTGAAAGGTGGAAACGGCGGCTGGGGGAACATCCATTTCAAGTCAAGTACAAATCAGGCTCCTCGCCGTGCGAACAAAGGCGAACCCGGTGAAGTAAGGGAGCTTCGTGTGGAGCTTTCCGTAATGGCAGACATCGGTCTTGTAGGTTTTCCTAATGCGGGAAAATCAAGCCTCCTTGATCTTTTTACAAATGCAAGACCTAAGATCGCGCCATATCCATTTACGACAAAAATTCCGAATCTTGGTGTCCTTCATGTGGATACGGATACGGATCTCATAATTGCGGACATTCCTGGTATCATTGAAGGAGCTTCCGAAGGTGCGGGGCTTGGCATCCGTTTTCTCAAGCATATTTCGCGCACTGCCTGCCTTCTTTTCATGATTGACTGCAGCGACGACAACTATCTTGAGGCCTATGATCTTCTTCTCAAGGAACTTGACGGCTTTGGAGGAGATCTTACAAAGAAACCTAGGATCGTTCTCTGCAACAAGATCGATGTTGAGGGTGCTGAGAAAAGAGCTCAGGAAATCGTTGATAAACTTGGCCGGAGTGAACCTGATGTAAAGGTCATTCCTGTTTCGGTGATGTCACGCCAGAACATGAATGAGGCCCGTCTTGCCATCGTTTCTCTTGTTGACAGGATGAATGCGGAAAAGGAAGCTGAAAAGAAAGTTGATGAGAATACCGGGAAAAACACCAGAAGTGAATTCCTTTCCGGACGTTCCGTTGACGATAGCATGGAAGTTCAGTTTCCTGGAAGTGAAGGCTGATTTTTTTTCTGCGGTACTGGAGCTTGCTGGCAAATGAAGATTGCTGTTTTAGGCGGAACTTTCAATCCCATCCACACAGGTCATCTGGCTCTTGCTGATGAGGTGGCTTCCCTTGGTTACGACAGGATTCTTTTTGTTCCCACGGGAATTGCGCCCCATAAGGAGATGGCCTTTGAAGTCAGTCCTGAGGTAAGGGCTGCAATGGTCGATCTTGCGGTGGAAGATGACAGTCGTTTTTTTCTTGAAAAATGTGAGGTTGAAAGAGGCGGAACTTCATATACCTGGGATACCATATGTTTCCTTGAAAAAAAATATGAAGGGATGCTTGACGGAAAGATTGGTCTCGTCATCGGTTATGACCAGGCCGCCACATTCCATCTGTGGAAAAACGCCAGGGAACTTTCGGAAAAATGCCAGCTGATCATAGGCAGAAGGCCAGACCAGAAGGAAGATGAAAGTTTTTCAAACAAGGCGACAGGCGGCTATGCCAGTGTAAAGAGTTCCGGCTGTGAGAAGATTGATTTTCATGGGATGGAGCTGTTGAAGGATGCTGTTTTCCTTGAGAATGAATTTCTTGCCGTAAGTTCCACCGGTATAAGGACCAGGGCTGCGAAAGGACTTCCTTTCAGATACCTTGTTCCGCAAAAAGTTTTCAAGTATATTATGGACGGAAACATCTATGGAAAACATTGACCAGCTTATAGAAGAAATCCGACGGTTTGCCATGCAGGCGGAAAAACAGAGCCGCTACGAGCACAGTGTTCGTGTTGCAGAGACTTCGGAATATATGTGCGGTCTCTATGGCATTGATGCAAAGAAAGGTTATCTTGCAGGCATTGCCCACGACATATGCAAGAATATTTCAGAAGAAGAGATGAAGGTTCTTGCTGCCGAAGATGGAAATGAAATCACTGAAGTTGAAATGCTTAAACCCTCGTTGCTTCATGGCAGGGCTGCGGCAGTTCTCCTTTCAAAAAAATTCGGTGTCGATGATCCTGATATCATTCAGGCTGTGGCTCTTCATACTTTCGGCGGAACTGATCTTTGCCCCCTTGCAAAAGTTGTGTATTCCGCAGATAAGATCGAGCCGGGAAGGGAACATTCGACGGATGAATACAGGGCAAAACTTTTTGCCATGACTCTGGATGAGCTCACCCTTTATGTGGTTGAGGAAAATATGGCTTACCTGAAAGAGAGGGGAAAGAAAATCGCCCCTTCAAGCATTGAATTTCAGGAAAGCCTCAGGAAGAAGACAGGCGGTAACTAGACGATGAGGATGTCAAAGGATAAAAGAAGCGCGATTTTTCTGCTTGCGATTCTCGCAATAATTGCAGCACTAACGGTTACCATCGCGATTTCTCTTAAGGTTGATCCTATTTCGGAGACCATGAAAAATGATCCAGTAATCAAGATCCTTTTCATACATACGGATGATGAAAAAAATGTTCTTTCCACGGATATTTTTGTCTATTGCCCTGGTTCAGATCAGGCGGTCTCATTCAATATCCTTGGAAATACAGGTGCGATTTTCAAGAGCATCAACCGTGTTGACAGAATTGATGCCGTCTACAAGGAACTTGGTGTTGATGCATACAGAGGTGAAATAGAAAAACTTGTCGGAAAGCAGATTCCTTTTACTGTTGAATATTCCATGAGTGATCTGGAATTTTTTGCCGACTATCTTGGTGGCCTCAATGTCTTTGTTCCAATGCCTGTGGATGAAATTGGTCCTGACGGTGAGAAATGGCTTTTACCTAGTGGTGCCGTTTCCCTTGACGGCGATAAAATAAGGATCTTTGAGACTTACAAGCTTCCCTCGGAAAATGAAGGGGCCGTGGAGGACAGAAGACAGGCTGTTTTTGCAGCCTTGCTAGCGGCTTTCAGAGAAAACAAAAAATCGGTTTATTCTCCAAAGAATTTTCCGGTTTTTGCAAAAAGATTTACGACCAATATAGATTATGACAATTTCTACCGTCTGATGAAGCAGGTTTCTGATATTGAGACTGAAAGAATCGTCCTTCAGACAATAACAGGATCAAGCCGTACTGTAGAAAGCGGACAGACTCTCTTGTTCCCGCTTTATGACGGCCAGCTTATAAAGGATGTCATGAATCAGTCCATCAGTTCCCTCATGACGGGTGACTATGGAAACCAGAACAGGGCTTATGTCCTTGTCATCCAAAACGGAACCAGTACTCAGGGACTTGCAAGAAATACTTCGTTTCTCATGCAGAGTGCCGGATACGAGGTTCTTGAGACGTCGAATGCTCCTCCAACGGAAAAAACCGTCATAATCAATCATGTCGGCAACAGCGAGGCTGCAAAAGCCCTTGGTAATTTTATCCGCTGTACCAACATCGTCGATGATGATTTTTCATATGAAAGTTCGGGTTCTGCTCAAGCCGACTTTACAATAGTTTTGGGAAAGGATTTTGACGGACGTATTGTCCGCTAGGAATTTCTTTCAATGTTGATCCAGAAAATCTCTGGAAACTGCGGTTCAGGGATTTCACTAATTTAGAGGAAAATATGGCAAAGACAATTAAGGAAATGGCATTGGAAATTGCCGGATTGATGGAAGATGGAAAAGGTCAGGATGTTACCGTTCTCGATGTTTCAAAACTTAACAGCTGGACTGATTTTTTCATCATCGTAACAATTACAAGTGGACCTCACTGGCAGGGACTTTACAAGACAGTAAAAGATTATGTAAAGGAATCCGACCTTGAGATTCATCAGACACACAACAAGGGACCTCATGGTGATGAATGGAATCTCATTGATCTTGGACCTGTTGTTGTACATCTCATGAGCCAGGAAGCCAGAGACTTCTATGAACTTGAAAAGCTGTGGCATGCAGGCGAAAAGATCAAATGATTTTTTTAACTGAAAGCCGTGAAGTGAAGTCTAAATAAAAAAAAAGACTGTCTGAAAAAATCAGGCAGTCTTTTTTGTATGCAGGATCAAGTTCCATTCAGATCTGTGTGGACTACATGTCGTCATCCATGTCGGCAGGATCCGAGTCTTCTTCGATTTCGTCCTCAATTCCGTAAAACTTGTCGTAGTCGAAGCTTTCCCTTGTGTAACCATCTTCAGCTTCGTGATTGTCGTAGTCGTCTTCATCAGTGTAATCGTCGTCTACAGAAGCGTCATCCTCAAGAAGATCGTCCTCAAAATCGTCACCGTATTCATCTGATTCTTCATCATCCGCGAAATCATCATAATCATCTTCCATTTCGTCAGAAAAATCATCTTCGAAACCGCTCATTGAAAACATGTCTACATCATCATCATTGAACATGGGGGAACCTCTTAAAGATTTGTGTTGCGTAACTGACTGATAGATTAAAGAAGAGCCATGGTTTTGTCAATGAGGCTTTATGCCTTTGGATGGGCATTAAGTCAGTGTTTTTGAAGGTTTGTGGCTGTTTTTCCATTGACTTAAGTCATGCATTCTGATAGATTGTTCTTCGTATGTGTGACAGTATAACTGTTCCGGCGCCTGCTAAAATAAATCTTGGACTCAAGGTTTTTCCAAAAAGGGCGGACGGTTACCACGATATACAAAGTGTCTTTCAGACTGTGTGTCTCTTTGATGAGATCACGGTAAGCCTTGAAGGTGAGAAAAATACATGTCGTGTTGAATGTGATGCATTTCCTCTTCCGGAGGAAAACACGTTTACTGCAGCGTACAAAGCTTTCTGCGTGCTGACTGGCATAGACAAGGGAGTTCATGTTTCTGTGAAGAAAAGAATTCCTGCTGGCGGTGGATTGGGGGGCGGATCGAGTGATGCTTCATCTTTTATTCAATCCCTTGACAATCTGTTTGGCACTAAGCTTGACTTTTCTTCCTTGAACCAGCTTGCTGGAAAGGTTGGAAGTGATGTTTTCTTTTTTACCCATGCGTTGAATGCTGATGGGAGAAAAAGATATTCCCACTTTGAACCTTATGCGGCATATGTTGAGGGCAGGGGTGAATTGGTCCGTCAGATTGAATGCAGAAACGATTTTTCTGTTGTTCTGGTTTTGCCTGGTGTTTCGGTTTCAACAAAAACCGCATACGGCCTGGTTGACAGGGAAATGGAAAAATGTGGATTCGTTCAGGGGGAAAATCCGGAATCGATCTACAGAAAAAAAATATGCGACTGGAATTTTGTAAATGATTTTACTGTTCCTGTTGCAAGAGAGTACGTCCAGGTGGCGTCTGCTCTTGAAAAACTTAAGAAGAGTGGAGCTGTGTTTGCGGATATGTCCGGTTCCGGCTCTACGGTCTTTGGTGTGTTTGACGACAAAAGCGATGCGCTGAAAGCAAAAAAAATGCTTGAGCGTGAATATGTAACTGTGCTTTCGCAACCTCAGGGATAAATAGAAATTTATTTCCGAATTTCGAAAAGTCCTGTATAATATGAGTATTAGTTCGCGGTGTTTACCGGGAAAATTTTTACTTCAAAGGAGATGCTTATGCAGATTACAGATGTACGTATCCGCAAGGTTGAAGCTGAAGGTAAGCTCAAGGCTTATGTTACAATCACGTTTGATGACTGCTTTGTTGTTCACAATGTGAAAATCATCGAAGGAACTTCTGGTCTTTTCATCGCAATGCCTAGCCGCAAGACTGCCAACGGTGAATACAAGGATGTTGCTCACCCGATCAGTCCTGACTTTCGCAATGCTATTCAGTCAAAGATTCTTGATGAATACAATGCAGGTCATGTAGAAGTTGGAACAGGAAGTGCTGACGACTAGTTCGCCGGAACTTTTTGAATATATTTTTAGGCCGTCGTCAAGTGGTAAGACAATGGCTTTTGGTGCCATCATTTCGCTGGTTCGAATCCTGCCGGCCTAGTATTTTATTTTGAAAATAATTTTTAAGGAGTTCTAAAAATGGAACGTTTTGTTATCAATGCTGCAACACGCAAAGAAACAGGAAAGAAGTATGCAAAGGCTCTTCGTGCTGAAGGAAAGATTCCTGCAGTTGCATACAATGAAAATGGTGAAGCTACAATGCTTGAAATCGCTTCCAGCGAATTCGAAAAGGCTTGGAGATCAATCACAAAGACAACTCTTGTTACACTCAAGATTGACGGTGCAGAAAACTCAGCTCTCATCAAGGATACAGAATATGACATCCTTTCTGACAAGGTTCTCCATGCTGACTTCCATGTTGTAAGCGGCAACAAGGCAACCAAGGCAAAGATGAAGATTCACCTTTCTGGAACACCTGCTGGTGTGCTCAAGGGTGGATTCATGGTTAAGCACGTTGCAGAAGTAATTCTCAAGGCTCTTCCACAGGATATGCCAGAAACAGTTTGCGCTGATGTAAGCAAGCTTGAAATCGGTCAGAAGTTCACAGTCGCTGACCTCAACCTTGGTGACAAGGTAACAGTTCTTACAGCACCAGCTTCTGTTGTTGTATCAATTGCACCACCAAAAAAGTAATCTGATTTTCAGATAACATTTTAAGGCTGCCCTTAGTTTTTTTTGGGCAGCTTTTTTTTTGGGGAAGACATGAGGGATATTTTTGAAAAAAAAGTGCTTGAAGGATTTATCAAGTCTCTTTCATCGACAGGATCTGCGATTGAAAACTGCCGTGTCATTGGTGTGGCGGTATCCGGTGGTGCTGATTCCGTCTCCCTTCTTTGTGCCCTGAAAGAAGTCCTGCCAAAAAATATTTTGCTTAAGGCAGTTACTGTCAATCATAATATCCGTCCATCTGAAGAAACCTGTGGGGATGCGGAATTTACCGAAAATCTTTGTCGTGAGATCGGTGTCACATGTGTTCGTATGGAAATCAAAGCCGGAAAGGTTTTTGAGTTTGCGGATGAAAAAAAATGCGGTCTTGAAGACAGCGCAAGAAAACTCCGCTATGAGAAATTCAGTGAATTCATGGAGAATGAGGATGTGGATTTTCTCTGTCTTGCCCACAATAAAAATGATCAGGCGGAAACTGTCATAATGAGGTTTCTTCAGGGCAGCAGTGACCTTTCGGGAATTCCATGGGCAAGGGAAAAATTCCTGAGACCTCTTCTTGGGATTTCCCGTTCCGAAATTGAAGCATATCTTGAGGAAATAAAAGTTTCCTACAGGACTGATTCCACAAACCATGACAACACCATGCTCAGAAACAGAATCAGAAATGTTCTTATTCCCGTTTTAAATGGAAATTTTGAAGGCTGGCAGAAAGCCCTTTGCTCGCTTTCGGAAAAAAGCAAGGCCGACAATGAGTTCATTGGAGACTGTGTTGAAGATGCCCTGCAGAAAATTGTTGCTGATGAAAAGACAGATAAAGTTGTAATTGATGCCGGGCGTTTTTTCAGTCTTGCCTTTGCCTTGAGGTCAAGGGTCCTTTTGGAAAGTGTAAAGAAACTTGGTGCCCTTAAAAGAGTTCCGTATGGATTCATGGAAAGATGGGCTGATGAGAGCTATGCTGGAAAAAAGAAAAAAGAGGAGTGCTCCGGAATTACAATATCCCTTGCTTCTGGAAAACTTGTTCTTGAAAAGAAAAACAAAGTAGCGACAGAAGGTGGATTTTTTGTTATAATAGAAGAACCTGGAATTTTTTCTGCCGGAAAATATATTTTTAAAGTTGAACTGGCGGAAGGTTCCGTAGTTTTGACCTGCGATGGAAAATCCATGGCTTTGAAAGGCCTGTGTTTCCCTTTTGCCATAAGAAGCAGACAAAGCGGTGATGAAATAGAATGCAGCGACGGGTCTTTCAAGGCCGTTTCGGAAATACTGTCTGAATGGAAAGCCGGTGGTGCACGTGACAGTGTTCCGCTGGTACAGATGCTTTCGTCGGAACGGAAAGAAGACCTGCAGAAAATAAAATGTATATGGGGAAGCCTTTGTGGACTCAAAGACTGGATTGTCACGGGATAAAAAAATGAAGAAATTGATAAGTGTTTTTTTACTTGGAGCTTCTTTTATTGCTTATGCTCTTGAACCTATAAGAACCGGAGATTCGCTTAAGGACAGTGCTGATCTTGCAAACAGGCGTACTGCATTGAGGTGCCTTTCCAATGCGACAGGTTATGTTTCTGACGGGAACTATGAGGCAGCCTTGTCCCAGGCAAGACTTGGTATCGCCTATGATGATTCCATTTCAGATCTGTGGTACATGGTGGCTGCCTGCGGTACTGCTTCTGGCCAGACGCGATATGAAATTCTTCCGGTTCTTGAAAAATCCCTTAAGAAGGACAACTGGGTAAACTACAACCGTGACAATGCAAGGCTGATGGCTGCCGACATTCTCTGTGAGACAAATCGTCTTCAGGAAGCTCTTGGACTTCTTGATGCGAAACCTGTCCTCTATTCATCGGATGCTGAATTCATCCGCGTCAAGACCTATTACAGGCTTGGTGACAGTGCGTCCGTTTCAAAGGCAAGAAACAAGATTGACGGCGCAAGAAGGATATATCCTTCCGATACAAGATTTCCGCTTGCCTTCTTCAGAAATGAAAAGCCGGGTGAACTTGATGCCTCTTCAAAAAGAATTGCAGACTATTTCATTTCCCAGATAGCGCAGTATCAGGAGGCTTCTCCTGACAAGGATGCTGAGCTCGAAATTTATGGTGCAAGTTTTGCCGAGGGAGAAGTAAAGAAACGACTTCTTAAATCTTTTTCCGCAAGGGGACTGAAACATCCTCTTTATGCCAGTGAGGCTTTGAAGGCAGGTCTTGTCAACCAGCAGCAGGCTTTTGATTATATCTGCAATTTTGCTGATGACCAGATTGATGTAGATCTTTTCAGAAATTTTCTTTCCCTTGTGACTGAAAAAAATGTCATCGGCTATGCCGCAAAGTATCTGGAGTCTTTTGATGGAACTTTCCTTCAGGATACGGATGGCGACGGTAATACCAACATTGTGGTCAAGTATATGCGTGGTCGCCCTGAGAAAATCATCTGCGATCTGAATCAGGACGGAAATATTGAGTGGACGATCAACTGTGACTTTGGAGTGCCTGTTGACGGATCTCTTTCAGAAAAGAACATGAAATTTTCATGGAGCCAGTTTCCTTATCTGAGTTCAGTTCAGTTTGATTCAGGTGATGAAAAGTCTTCTGGAGAGAAGTTTATTTTTGCAGGCGAAACTCTGCTCTGGACTCCTCTTGAAATGCTCAGGGACAATGTTCTTTCCGACAAAACCGGAATTGATTTTTTCTATCCGGTGCTTAATGCCCGTACCTGCAATATTTCCAATGCCCAGCTTCTTGATGCGGCATCATCTTTCGAAATCGACACCTCAGGAAAAAACGGTGAGAGGATTCATTTTGTCCTTCTCCATGGAAACGTCCAGCAGTCGATGTATTACAAGGATGATGTCCTTTATGCCCAGGCTCAGTTTGAAGCGAATATTCCGGTGCTGAGGGTTGTGGACAGTGACCGTGACGGTGTTTTTGAGACTACTGAGTTTTATGATGTTGATCTCGACGGAACCATGGAAGTGCATTCATTGCAGGATGAAAGAGTCATAATGCAGAGCCTTTACGGAATACCTTCTGAAGGCGCTGAATTCTATCTTAGGATGGTTCAGGTTGATACCAACGCGGATACGGTTCCTGATTTTACCGAAGAATACCTTGCTCACGGTGGCAAGATTACTTCCTGGGATACTGATTCAAGCGGAACATGGAACGTCAGGCATGTAGTCTATCCTGTGGAAAAAAAGGATGATGGATCAGTTTCTGCCGATGAAGATTCGATGTTCTACCTGAGTCCTAAAAATGAACTTGTAACTGTAAGCACAAGGAATGGAAGTCCTGTAAAAGTCAAAAGCGGCAGTGAGGAACTGAACATCGTGAAAGGCTCTACGGACAGTTTCTACTGGCTTGCAAAAAATGAAAAAGATTTCAACGGAAAAAAGTATTCTTCTATAGAGAAAAAAGCTGTTGCTGTCCTTGAAGAAAAGGGTGGTCAGGGCTTTTCTGTTATTGTTGAAGGCTATGGCAGCAGGGTACTGTGCGTCCGTATCGGAAATGTGAACTATGGCGTCCTTGTGGAAGCAGAGCTGCCTCAGCCGGAAGAAAAGGAAAAAAATGAAAACTGATAGCGCAAGAAAAGTTCTGTTCTCTCTCGGGTATTCCTTCTGCCTGTTTTTTTTCTCATGCAATTCCATTGTTCCTCCAAAGGAAGTTTATGTTCCGATTGATTACTCGGAAGATGATGCCGTAAAGGAGCAGTTTGAATATATAAGGAAAATGGCTGAGGTAAATTCCATAAAGGCCTTATGGCGTTCCGCTCTTATGATGGAAAATCTGGGAGAAACTCCTGATTCAAAGTCTCTCTTTGCTGATTGCTGTGAGAAGGCTGTTGATGAATTGAACCTCAACATTGCCGAGAAAAATCTTTCAGATGCCCTGAGAATTGCAAGATCATTGAGCGCGGTTTCTTATTCCGGAAAGAACATGAAGATGACGGAACAGCAGATTGAAAGCGCTTTGTACAAGGATGTTCCCGGGAGTTCAAAAGCCTCTGTTGCCAATGCTTCCGTTGCAAAAATGATCAGCGGTACCGTGACAGTCTACGTTGACAAAGGAATTAAAATCCAGCGTGGTGTAGGCTATGCAGATTCTGTTTTAGGCAGTGGTTTTTTTATCTCGCAGAATGGATATATCGTGACAAATCATCATGTCATTTCGGACATGGTGGACAAGAAATATGAAGGCTATGCAAGACTTTATATAAAACTTGCCGATGACCCTGATACAAGAATTCCGGCAAAGGTTGTCGGTTATGACCATACCCTTGATATTGCTCTTTTGAAAACTGAGATTGAAGCTCCTTATGTTTTTGCACTTGGTTCTTCAAAGGATCTTACTGTCGGCGACAAGGTTTATGCCATAGGTTCCCCTCTGGGACTTGAAAAGACCCTCACAAGCGGTATCATTTCTTCTACTGACAGACAGCTTTTTACAGCCGGAACTGTATTCCAGATCGATGCTGCCGTCAATTCAGGAAACTCTGGTGGTCCTCTTATTGATGAGCAGGGACGTGTCCAGGCGATCGTCTTTGCCGGGGTTCCTAATTTCCAGGGATTGAATTTCGCCATTCCTGTTGAATATCTTAAAAACGAACTTCCGTTTCTGTTTGCCGGTGGTGAAAGGGAACATCCGTGGATTTCCGCCTACGGAAAGACAAAACGACTTCCTGGTTCTGGTGCAAGAAGGGAAGGTGTTCAGGTCTTCTATTGTCTGCCAGGTGGAAGTGCCGATCTTGCAGGTATAAAAAAAGATGACGTGATAATCGCCGTAAATGGAATTCCTGTGTCGTCACTGGATCAGCTTCATGTTGGTGCCATGAAACTTGAATCCAACATAATCACTAGAATTACTGTACTTACAGAATCCGGCACTACGGAAGATAAGATTGTATATCTTGAAAAACGACCGTCATCTCCAGGCTATGAGATTTTCAGACATGATCTGCTTGAAAATGCCTTCTATCCGATGTTCGGTATGAAAATGGTGAATTCCTCTACTACAAACAAGAGATCCTATAATATAGTCAGCATAATTAAGGGGTCTGTTGCCGATGAGACCGGCTTCAGTGAAAATGATCCGGTTCAGGTGACTGACATTACGTTTTCAGAAGACAAATCTGTTGCAATGGTTACGCTTTATGCAAAGAAAAGAAAAAACGGCTTTCTTGACGTGAGCATGAGGGTTCCTGCTCCAATGGACAGCCCAAATTATTTTTAAGTTCAATAAAGGAAAAAATATGACTGAATTAAAATATAAAAGAAATTTCTGTATCACCGCACATATTGACCATGGTAAGTCAACTCTTGCTGACCGTCTGATTCAGCATGCAAAAATCATCGAAGACCGTCAGATGATGAATCAGATTCTTGACAACATGGATATCGAGCGCGAACGCGGAATCACGATTAAAAGTCAGGCTGTGACAATTCCGTATCATGCAAAGGATGGACATGATTATGAATTGAACTTTGTCGACACTCCGGGCCATGTAGACTTTTCTTATGAAGTAAGCCGTGCCATTGCCTCCTGTGAAGGTGCCCTTCTTCTCATTGATGCTACACAGGGTGTTGAAAGCCAGACCATGAGCAACATGTATCTTGCGATGGAACAGGACCTTACCATTGTTCCGGTCGTAAACAAAATAGACCTTGCAAGTGCTGATGTTGAAAGCGTAAAAAAACAGATCGACAAGGATCTTGGTCTTGACAGTGCTGATGCCCAGCTTGTCAGCGCAAAGACAGGCGAGGGTGTTGATGAACTCCTTGAAGCCATTGTTACAAAACTTCCGCCTCCAGAAGGTGATGTAGATGGTCCTCTGCAGGCCCTCATCTTCGACTGCCATTATGATGAATACCGTGGTGTCGTAGTTCATATACGTGTCATGGAAGGTACTGTAAAATGCGGAGACATAATCCGCTTCATGAGTTCCAACACTGAGTACAAGGTTGACAAGTGCGGAATCTTCAAGATCAATTACGAGGAAACCGGTGTGCTCCAGGCTGGCGATGTCGGATACATCATTGCCGGCATCAAGACAGTTTCAGATGTCAAGGTTGGTGATACCATTACCACTGTTGCAAATCCGGCGAAGGCTCCACTGGCAGGTTTCAAGGATGTTAAGCCTGTAGTCTTCTCGTCGATTTATCCTATCGATTCCAATGACTACGAGGAACTCAAGGAAGCCATGGAAAAACTTAAGCTTAACGATGCTTCTCTGGTCTATGAAAAAGACAATTCCCTTGCTCTTGGAAACGGTTTCCGCTGCGGATTCCTTGGACTTCTTCACCTTGAGATCGTTCAGGAACGTCTTGAGCGTGACTTTGACCAGGTAGTGATCTTTACGGCTCCTAGTGTCCGTTACAAGGTGACTCCGGCAGGAAAAGAGGAATTCTATGTTGATAATCCTGCCGATTTCCCTGATGGAAAAATCAATTCATCCCAGGAACCATATATCAGGGCTTCCATAATCACTCCTACTGAGTTCCTTGGAAATATCATGGAACTGTGCCGCATGAAACGTGGTGCCCAGACCAACATGAGTTATCTCGATGAAAAACGAGTTGAGCTGATTTATGAAATGCCGCTTTCAGAAGTTCTTTTTGACTTCTATGACAAGCTCAAATCATATAGTCGTGGTTATGCAAGTTTTGACTACGAAGTCATAGACTATCGTCCTACGGACCTCATAAAGATCGACATACTCATTAATTCCAAGCCTGTTGATGCCCTTGCCCAGCTTTGCTACAGACCTGCAGCTGTGGAACGTGCCAAAGTTGTCTGCGAGCGTCTAAAAGGTGAAATCAGCCGCCAGCAGTTCAAGGTTGCAATCCAGGGTGCCATCGGTGCCCAGATCATTGCCCGTGAAACTGTCAATCCTGTCAGAAAAGATGTTCTTGCAAAATGTTACGGTGGTGATGTAACCCGTAAACGAAAGCTCCTGGAAAAACAGAAGGCCGGTAAGAAGCGTATGCTTATGGCTGGCAATGTCGAACTTCCGCAGAGTGCTTTCCTTGCGGTTCTCAAGGAAAAGGAAGACAATTAGTTTTCTTTCATCAGCTTAAGAAAATAATCCACTTCAGCCCTGATTCTTTTCAGGAATGAAGCGTCCATGGAGAGCTGATATCCGTCTGGAAAGTGAAGGTACAGGTATTCCCTGCAGTCAAGTAGTTTTTTGAGCTGCGTTTCCAGACTGTTTCCATCGTAGAATGAAGATTTTTCACCCTGTGAAAGAAGATCCTTTATCTGTTCAAGTGAATTCCTTTCCTCATCGACGAATTTTTTTGCAGATGATGAAAGGTTGTTTCCTGCATCATAAACTAAAGATGGCCCTGAAATAAGGTTTTTCCCACTGCTGATTTTTCTTTGCTGTATTCCAAGATCCAAACCTGTTTGCGATGCATCATAAAGATTTTTTGTCTTTGAAAAGAACATTCTGAACTGCTGTGCATAGGAAAGCATGTTCTTCAATGTAATTGTTCTGTTTCCATGCTTGTCCACGGCATATTCGGATGATGGACCATAGGCAGCGTCGTAGTTTTCGACAGGAAGGGTTCTTCTGCATTGTGCAAGCCTTCCTTTGTGGGCAGAGGTGTTCTTTGCATGGGTTGTTCCGATGCTGTAGCTGAAATCAAGACCGCTGACGTAAATTGGAATGTCCTCATCCTTTCTGAGGATGCAGGCGATGTAGACGGCCGCAAGTCCTACGGAACCCATCGGCATCATGTAGGTGTCGACAACTCCTTTGTCCTGCAGGCGGTTGAAAAAAGTTCCGTCTGAATACTTCGAGGCAAAAAAAACAGTTTTCTTTCCAAGCAGATCAATTATTTCGTGACGGGATGAAAGGTCTGCAAAAAACAGTATGTCTGAATTTTCAAGAGATCCTGATACGCCTGTGTAGACTTTCTGGATGGCAAACTGGCTTTCCATGCCGACTACTGCGTCTGGGATTATTTGCCGGTCAAGAAGAGGCTGCAATGATGCGTCAACACAGATGATGAAAAATTCCTTTGTGTCTATTTCATTCCAGTCTATTGTATCTATTCCTTCGCCAGCACCAAGAACGATCAATGGCTTTACAACTTTCTGTTTCATGTCATCAAGAAGAATCGCATCCTTCATTTTCGACAGGTTCTTGAACAGGTTTTTTGAAAAAAGACGGCCCATTTTAACCAGTGTAAGGCGGTTTTTCCAGAAGACGCTTATGGTGTCCTGGATAGCCATGGCCGTGTAATCGTAAAGCTCTTTTGAAAACTGAACTCCTGCGCTGAAGTCTATCCTGAGGGATCTCTTTATTTTCCCGATGGAGACAAGTTTCTTTATGCGGCTTTCTATATCCGCTGTGTTCTTTATGTTGAAAAGTCCTTCAAACCTGTCATGGTGAAATGGTACAGACGAATCCCTTGCTATGGCCTCAAGCTGGCCATCGCCTTCAATTGCAATTATCCTGCAGCTTTCCGACATTTTTGCGACAAGTTTTTCAAATCCATACCAAAGAAGGGGAGAGAAAACCACCACAAGGGTTCCAGGAAGAATTTCAAGCGAATCAATCAAAGTCTCAATTGCCCGTACAGGATTGTACTTTGAATATAGAAAGCGGCCTTTATATTCAACTGTGTTTAAATGAGAAAAGCCCTGACCGGCATTAACCAGACGGGGCTTTTCATTTTGGATCAAACTGTCCAAGAGTATTCCTATCTGTTGTTGCTTACCATTTCAAGGTAAGTTGTGAAGAAGTTGTCAACAACCTTGTCGCTTGCCATGAGAGTGCTCTGCATTGAGTTTCTGTCTGCCTGATCAATCTGTGTGTCAAGAGAGTTTGCATTGTCCTCAACATCATCAAACTGGATGCCTACACACTTGGCAACAACGATTTTTCCTGAAAGAAGGAATGGAGCACTGATTTCATCCATCTTGAGTGAAAAGAGATTCTTGTATGTTGCTGCATTGCCTGCAATCGAAGCAAGGTTTTCAACATCTGTTCCTCTTGCATAGAGGCTTGAGTTTCCATAGTTGACGGCGAATGCTGGAACATCAACTTTTGTCACTCCAAACTTTTCACATGCCTTTTCAAAAGATGTGATTGCTGCCTCAGATGTAAAGTTTGAAGCAACGTTTGTGAAGTAGTCTTCGATTGTTCCCTTTTCGTTTGCCTTCATGTAAGAAAGTACAACGTCAATTGACTCATCTTCTGTAAAATCAGGAGTTTTCTTTGCACCATCAGCCTTGAAAATTGAATAGCCGCGCTTTGTCTTGATTACATCGCTTATTGTGTCTGTTCCAAGTTCTGTGACCTTTGGCATGTCATCAACATTGTCGATTGTGTTTTCAATCTGGTATGCATATTCTCCGGAAATCTTTCCTTCTGGAGTTGTGTAATAGTTCTGCGACTTTACTGCAAGAGCATCTGCAAATGTGATTTCATTTGCGTTGATCTGCTTGAGGATTGCCTTTGCTTCCGATTCTTCATCAACTGTGATTACTGAAAGATCGTACTTAACAAACTTGTCTGCATTTTTCTTTCCATACTCTGCAGCTTCAGTTCTTGGATAGTCTTCTGTGTTGAATGCGGCGATCTCAAACGAGTGTTTTTCTTCAGCCATTTTTGCAACAAACTGCTTTTCTGCGGCGCTTTTCTTCATTCCGTAGAGAGAAATCTTTGCGCTGTCTGAAGAATCGCTTGTTCCGAAAAGGTCGTTGATGTAGCGTGAATATGTAAGCTGTCCTTCTGCGTTTCTCTTGAGGTTGTCGATGTCAGCCTGGCTTACCTGGTTGTAGATTCTCTGAGAGAAGTTTCCGTCAACATCTGTGAATGCAGGGAGGATTGCGCGGTTTACAGCTTCCTTTGGTACTGTGAAACCGGAATCCTTTACAGCGCCTGTGACAGCCATGTCAAGAACAGTCTGCTTGAAAGCCTGGTTGAGGATGTTGTAGTAGGTCTGTTCGTTGAGCTGGTATCCTGCAGACTGATAGCTCTGTGCAAGGTTTGCTGCGGCATTGTAGAACTTTGAACCTGGTTCGTAGCTGATTTTCTTTCCTGCGTATGAACCGAATGTATTCACCTGGCGCTTGTTGAAAATCGACTCAAAGATAGCACTTGCACCAAATGGAAGGAAAACAAGGGCTGAAATGATGAGGATGATGACAGCACCGATTTTTGAACTATCTTTCTTTTTTGTTTCTGTGAAATTGATTACTTCGCTCATGGAATTTAATCGTCCTTTTAATTTTTTTTTCTTTAACAATCGTCTCATATAGGAAATATGAGATTACATATTTTATCACTGTAGATTTACTGTGTCAATTTGATATGTTCAAAAGGACTAAAAAATGTTTATATAAATAACATTAGATTATATTTTAAAGGCGGAACTCCTTCGATCCGTCTTGTTTTCATTTCTACTGCATGGTAATATTCGGTTTGCCGCTGAGATCAAAAGAGTATGTTTCAATGCGGATTTTATAGGAGTTGTTATGAACTTGAAGAACCTTGAAAAGACACTTTCTGAGAATGAATATCCTGGACGCGGAATCGTTATCGGCAAGTCTGAAGACGGAAAATATGCTGTTTCTGCATACTGGATCATGGGTCGCAGTGAAAACAGCCGGAACCGTGTTTTTGTTGAAGACGGAGAAGGCCTCCGCACTCAGGCATTTGACGAGTCAAAAATGGTTGATCCGCATCTTATCATCTACTGGCCTGTCCGTGTTCTTGGAAACAGAACGATCGTAACAAACGGAGACCAGACAGATACTATCAACGATGGACTCAAGGCCGGAAAGACATTTGAGCAGTCCCTTCTTTGCCGTGAATTTGAAGATGACGCTCCAAACTATACTCCACGCATCTCAGGCCTCATGAACGTTGAAGGCGGAAAGTTCGACTTCTCGATGTCGATCCTCAAGAGCGACAACGGTGACGGCTCAAGATGCAACCGCTTTACGTACGACTACAGCAATCCAAAGGAAGGTGTTGGCCGCTACATCCACACATATATGGGCAACGGTTCACCGCTTCCTAGCTTTGAGGGAGAACCGGAACTCGTTGAGCTCAAGGGGAACATCGATGAACTTACAGACAGAATCTGGAACAGCCTCAATGCCGACAACAAGGTTTCCCTTTTTGTGCGCTACATTGACATTGCGACAGGCAAGTACGAAAGCCGCATCGTAAACAGAAACAAGTAATTCATTTATTGGATAAACAGTGTTTTTGCAAAGCAGTCAGCTGAGGCCGGCTGCTTTTTTTATTACGCAGGACTGCTGACTCATTATGAGAGCGCAGGATTGCTGAGCTTGTCGAAGTATCCTGCGGTTGCTTGTGCGTCGTCCAGAAGGGCAAGCATCTTATGGAATGCGGAATCCTCTTTTTTCAGTTCCCGGCTTCCACGTGTGATGTTGCAAAGGGATATGTTGTATTTCTTTGCGATTTCACGCTGTGTAGTTCCTGCACGGAGCTCCTTTACAAGGCTCCATCTTTTTGAGAAATCGCTCATCTCGGATTTTGTGAACAGGCATCCAAAAAAATCAAACACAAGGTCAGGATCCTGGCTTTTGACAATCAGATTGCAGATTTCCTTTATTTCTTCTTCCGGTGTAGGTTTGCTGTTGTTTTCCGTCATTGAATCCTCCTGATGTTACAACTTATAGAAACAGTATAAGACAAAAAGGGGAAAGTTGAAAGTGGAAAATGGAAAGTTGCGGATTTCCCATAGCCAAGTATAAGCCGGTCGTGTTTCTACGCAAGGCTCAAAAATGCGCGGAGTCAGGGTTCTGGTCAAACTGCGTTTCACGACCCACGATGAATCTGAGGGCAAAGCCTCCCGTATGCCAAGTAAAAGCCGGTCGTGTTTCTACGCAAGGCTCAAAAACAGACGTAGTCAAGGTTCATGGCATGCGTAGACCCTGAGGGCGGCGAACGTAGAGAGTCCTATGCCATTGGCCCGAAAAGTCGGAGCAGGACATGGTTCTTGACGAGAGTCTGTTTTTGAAGATTACTACAAAAAAAAAGACCGGCTTTTACGCCGGCCATGCCATTACTGACAACCGGGTGTCAATGGGTGGGAGGGGATAAAATTGATCACCCGGTACATTATATATCGGCCCCACCTCCGAAAATCTTGAATGGTTTTTTGCAGTTTTTTGTGTTTCAGGAAGGCTATTCCTCGACTTCGTTTATAAGCACGTCTATGTTGACTGCGATATTGTAGCTGCGTCCGTCAGATACTGTAATCGTTCGAACGATCTCATAGTCGCCGATGATGAACTTGACGGTGTGGTCTCCCTGTGTTGTGGTGAAAGGATCGACCGGAGCTGTGTATTCTGTTTCATCAAAAACGATCTTTGTTTTTTCAGGAGCTGCAAGACGGATCACCGGCTTGATGTCACGGAAAAGAATTTCGACTTCCGTGTTCTTCGCCTGTTCCACGGTTATTGTCCTGAGTTCGTTGCGGTAGCTGTCACTTACAATGCTGATGTTGTGGGTTCCGGTATCGGCAAGAAGCCCGGATTTTCCCATCTCAACCTGCTTTCCGTCCATGAAGACAGTGTAGTGTTCCGCCTGCAGTCCCTCCGGAGTCATGGCCTTGAGGGAGATGGTGCCTTTGTCTATGAGTATAGGCTTTGCCTGGACCACAAAACGCGAATTCATGAGGGAATCACTTACGCCTTTCATAACAAGCTGGAACCTGAGGAAAACCATTCCGTCTTTTTTCTCCGGTATGAATTCCACAAGTCTTGAATAGGCATCTTTCTTTATTGAATTCTTTTTTTCCAGGGGAACCAACAGGTTCAGGCTGAGACTGTCAAAGGTTCCGGTTTCCGCACGGATTCCGCTGTAGTCGATCCTGTCGGTAGAAGGCTTTGGAGTTACTGATGAATACAAGGACCATGCGACGCTGTCCCTCCATTCCGCAACTTCCTTAGGAACTTTTATGTTTATCTCGATTCCCTGGATGAACGTGGTGTCTTTTGGAAGCTGTATTGCAACGCTGTCGTTCAGTGAGATCTCCGTGGCTTTCTTGTCAAATGGCCCTTCAAGCTGTATCACGTCAAGAGCATGGGTTCTGAATGTTTCTGCGCCGGCGGAAAAAGCAAGGACCATGGTTCCCTGGAGTATGAGGTTTCTTGAAAAATTACGGATTGCGCGCAATGCAAGCATGACTTCAGTATAATGGTAAAATACCGTAAAGACTAGTTTAAAACCTGTAAATTCAAAAATTAATGGGACAGGACGAAAATTCAGTTTCTGTCTTGATTTTTAAGGTAATTTTCAGGATTGAGTGAAGATCCGTTCTGGCTGATTTCAAAATGAAGATGTGGGCCCGTAGTCTGTCCTGTCATTCCGACAGTTCCGATTCTCTGTCCCGTAGCGACCTTTGCGTTTTTTTCAACGCTGATGGTGTCCATATGGGCATAAAGGCTTTCCATTCCGTTTGGGTGGCGCAGGACGACATAGTTTCCGTAGACTGGATTGCCACACACCGCATGTTTGACGAAACCTTCCCTGCAGGCAAGGATCCTTGAGCCTCTTGGGGCTGCAAGATCGATTCCCCTGTGCATTTTCCATTTGCCGTTGATGGGGCTTATTCTCATTCCGTAGGCGGAAGTAAGCACGCTTTGTTCAAGTGGCATGCTCATTCCCGGATTGAGGAAATAGGAACGCTGTGAAGGGCTGAGTTTTTCCTGCGGTAAAAAAGAGAATTGCCGTCCCTCGTGGAAAAAAGTGATTGCCTGTGGTGAATCTGTTTTATCCGCATACTCGCTTGCAAGCAGGACTTCAAAGGAATTTTCAGGTGTTTGTGGAATGAAAAGGCCGTCGGCGGATGGCAGCAGGAGCATCTTTCCTTCTATTTTTTGAGTGCTTTCCTGTATGGAATTTATGGTCGCAAGGGTATCCTGCCTTATGGAACATCTTGCTGCTATCGATATCACCGTGTCGTCTTTTTTTGCCCTGTAGGAATAGAACTGCAGTTCGCCCGAGATTCCCTTGAACCAGTTTTTGTTTGCCGACAGCACATCCTGCTGGTATTGGGAGAAAAGGTGGTTTGAAGATTTGAGTTCCGTTATCTCAGGGTAAAAGGGTGCGGCTCTTTCCTCTGTGTTTACAGGCGGAACTCCAAAAGCGAGTAAAAGGAAGGCAGACAGAAATATGGAAAATATTTTTTTCATAAAAAAAAGGATGCTCCAGAAGTCCTGAAACCCTGAAACATCCCATCAAGCTATTGTCGATAGAATAAGTGAATTACTCTTCTGAAATAGCTTCACAAGGACATGCGCCAGCACATGCTCCGCAAGATACACAAGAACCTGCGTTGATAACGCGCTTGTCGTTAGCTTCGCTGATTGCTCCTGATGGACATTCGCCTTCACATGCACCGCAGTTGATGCAGGCGTCTGAATTGATTTTGTAAGCCATATTGTTACCTCGATAGTAAGATTATATAAGTATAGCATATTTGGCTTCCGAATGCAAATTGCTATTTTTTTAATTATTGTGATAGAATCAGTTGTCAGATTTTAAAATTGTTCCTAAATTATTATGGAAAACATGCACTTCTTGTTTTTTTCCATTTATATATTAATAGGAATCTGACAAAGCACGTCGTGCATGCGGATACCGTAAATTTTATGTGGTAGGAATAGATTATGGCAAAGGCAGAAGAAAAAGCTCCTGTAGATGTATCTGAAAAACTCAAGGCTCTTGAGGCAGCCCGTCTTCAGATTGAAAAGCAGTTTGGTACCGGTTCTCTCATGAAACTGGGTACAAAGACGGATTCAACGGCGATCGATGTTGTTCCGTCGGGATCAATCCTCCTTGATGAGGCTCTTGGTGTCGGTGGTTATCCACGTGGTCGTATCATTGAAATGTATGGTCCGGAAAGCTCAGGAAAGACAACTCTCGCGCTCCATGCAGTTGCAGAGGCACAGAAACTTGGTGGAATTGCCGCATTTATCGATGCTGAACATGCCCTTGATCCGGTATATGCAAAGAATCTTGGCGTAAACATCGATGAACTTTGGGTTTCCCAGCCGGATACAGGTGAGCAGGCCCTTGAAATCTGTGAAAATCTTGTTCGTTCCGGGGCAGTGGATATCATCGTCATCGACTCTGTTGCAGCCCTTACTCCTCAGAAGGAAATCGAAGGAGAGATGGGTGACAGCGTCATGGGTGTTCAGGCACGCCTCATGTCGCAGGCTCTCCGAAAGCTTACGGCAATTGTCGGAAAATCAAAGTGTATCGTCATCTTCATCAATCAGATCCGCATGAAGATCGGTGTTATGTTTGGCAATCCTGAAACGACAACTGGTGGTAACGCCCTTAAATTCTACTCTTCAATCCGTGTTGAAATCCGAAGAATTGAGACAATCGAAGGAAAGGGAGACGAAGAAGCCCTTGGAAACCGTGTGCGTGTAAAAATCGTCAAGAACAAGGTGGCACCTCCTTTCCGCAAAGTTGAACTTGACATCTACTTTGGAAAGGGTGTTTCGGCATCTGCTTCCATCCTTGATTCTGCCGTAAGGCATGGTCTCATCGACAAGCGTGGTGCATGGTATACACGTGGTGAGGAAAAAGTAGGTCAGGGTAAGGAAAACGCGGTCAATTACATCGAGTCAAATCCTCAGTACCGCATCGAACTTGAGCAGACGATCCGTGAAAAGCTTTTCCCTGGTCAGGTTCTTCGCACAAAGGAAGGTGAGGTCGTTACAAAGGAACAGATTGCCGCCTATGAAAAGGAAATGCGCGCAAAGGGCGTTGGCCTTGGTGGTTCGGTTCCTGAAAAAACGGCAGAACCCGAGACTCCTTCTCCTGCTGCGGAGACAGTACCAGCTGCAGAAAAAACAGCTGCAAAGACTGCCAGAACAAAGGCATCATCCCTTGCCAAGGCTGCGGCAGAAGACAAGCCGTCTCCTGAGGAATTGTTCTAGGATATCCTTGGAATTCATCCGGTGAATTAAAATGGCACTTCGTCTTTCAAAAATGGGGTGCCGTTTTTTTTGTCGCGCTATTGGAATTCCATTGTTTTTTTTTAGGAGATTACGAAATGTTTGTGGTGCTTGGGCTTGGTTCCAACAGGTCATATGATTCTCTTTCCTGCGTTCAGCTTCTTTCCCTTGCAGTCGAGAAACTGGGTGGTTTTGTAAAGGACATCAAAGCTTCTTCCATTTACAGGACTGCCGCAATGTATGTGACGGATCAGGACGATTTCTACAACATGGTTGTTTCAGGGGAATATGAAGGCAGTCCGCATCAGCTTCTGGAATCCATTCACGTTGTCGAGTCGGAACTTGGCCGGGACAGATCCAAGGAAATAAGGAATGGTCCCCGTTCCGTGGATATCGACATAGAATTGTTTGGAAAATTGAACGTAAATGAGAACGATCTGGTCATTCCCCATGAAAGAATGACGGAAAGGGCTTTTGTTTTAAAACCTTTGCTTGAAATCCTGGGAAAAGATGCCGATAAGGTAGGTGCGGATATTTCTTTTTTTGAGGAAAAGCTAGCACTGCTGGGAGATCAGCGTATAGAACGAATATCCGTTTGATAATTTCATAAAATATTTGCGGAGCGTTCATATGGAAGAAGCAGTTGTTGAAACACAGCAGAAAAGAAAATTTGCGGTAGGTGAAGTTTTTGACGGACCTCTTGATTTACTCTGGAGCCTTATCCGTGAGAACAAGCTTAACATTTACGACATTCCGATTTCTGAAATCACGGAACAGTTTCTCGATTACCTTGATTATGCTGTTGAACTTGATCTTCATGATCTGAGTGATTTCTATCTTTGGGCCGCAAAACTTTGCAGCATCAAGAGCCGTATGCTCCTTCCGGTTGAGGTAAGACTCAAGGACGATGACAGCATGGAAGACCCTCGTGCTGAACTTGTTGAACAGCTCATTGAATACCAGCGCTTCAAGAAGCTTTCCATGCTCATGGAAGAACGTGAGGAACAGAGTGAATGGAGCTTTGAGCGCAAGAAAATTGAACGTATCCTTCCGTTTGGTGATGACGAATCCCAGTGGAAAAAGATGGATACCTGGGCTCTCCTTGAGGACATGCAGAAGATTTTCCGCAACATTACGAATGTAAATCCTGATGTCTATGTCATCGAGAAGAATCTTGAGATCGCTCCTACTGAAAAGATCGCACTCATGAAGGAACTTCTTGACAAAAACGGAACCTGCATGTTCACGGAACTGATTACACGAAAGGGTAATGAACTTGACGTAATTTGTGCATTTATGGCAATCTTGGAGGCCGTAAAACTGAAAATGGCAGACATTTATCAGAATAAAATGTTTGGAGATATAAAAATATGCAGAAAACAGGCAGCGTAGAAAAAGTTGAAAATGAAGAAGTGAAGGTTGAAAAGAAAGTTTCAACTGAAGCTCCTGTAGAAAATACAACTGCTGAAGATAATGCAAACTCCGGTGAACTCGATCTTGTCAGTGAGCCGGCAGAAAAAGATAGTGATGTAAAAACAGAAGAAGAGTTTGAGGAAGAAGAGGATGAGGAACTTGCCGCACGCCGCGCAAACCTTAACCTTGATACGGAAACGGCTCTTCTTGAGACAGTTTTCTTTCTGGAAAGTGAACCTCAGAACATCGAGTGTCTTTCCAGAATAACCAGGTTTGCCCCACATGTTGTTGAAAAATGTCTTGAGCGTCTCAAGGAAAAATATTCCAATGCCGACAGTGGCATTGAGCTGTCACAGATGCTGGGTGGGTGGATTCTTACTCCGAAACGGGATTGCTTTGATTTTGTCAAGGAACGTTACGGTAAGAAAAATGAAGGCAAACTTTCAAAGTCTGCAATAGAAACTCTTTCAATAATCGCATACAGTCAGCCGATCACTAGAGCTGAAATAGAAAGCATCCGTCATGTCAATGTTGACAATATGATGCGTGTCCTCCTGGATAGAAAATTCATCATGGAAGACAAACGAAAAGATGTTCCTGGTAAGCCAATGATGTACAAGACGACAAAGGAATTCCTTGAATTTTTCCATCTTCAGTCTATTGAGGATCTGCCAAAACTGGATGACAATGAAAACGAGAGGTTCCTGAAACTTGCAAAGTAACGATAACAATCAGAAAGAAGAAATGCGCCTTCAGCAGTATATGGCCCGCTGCGGTGTGGCCAGCCGTCGAGCCAGTGAGGAAATCATCACCAGCGGACGTGTAACCGTAAACGGAGAGCTTGTCACCGCTTTGGGTACAAAGGTATCTTCCAGGGATACAGTCTGCGTAGACGGAAAGAAGATATTTCTTGAAGAAACAAAACGTTATATTCTTCTCAATAAGCCTGCAGGCTATGTCTGTTCTTCGGCTGATGAGAAAGGTCGTCAGATTGCCCTTGATCTTCTCAAGGAAACTTACAGCGAACGTCTTTTCAATGTTGGCCGTCTTGATATGTTTTCCAGTGGACTCATCATTTACACCAACGATGGTGATTTTGCTGCAAAACTTTCACATCCAAGTGCAGAACTTGAGAAAGAATATATAGTAGATACAAGCACCGCAATGCCACGTGACCTTGCTGACGAGTTCATGAGAGGCGTGAGAATCGATGGTGTTTTTTACAGATGCCTTGATGCTCGTGAGCTTAATTCCCACAGAATGAGGATTGTTCTTGCGGAAGGGAAAAACCGGGAAATCCGCCGTGTTTTTGAGAGCCGCGACATTGGCATAAAAAGCCTCATGCGAATAAGAATCGGCTGTGTTGGGGTCGGTGAACTCCAGTATGGCCAGTTTCGCGAGCTTACACAGGATGAAGTCAAGGCTTTGCTCAGACTTTGCAAAAATTAGTTGGAGATAGATAAATGGTTGTTGCTATTGACGGACCTGCCGGAACAGGAAAAAGCACAGTTGCCCACAAGGTTGCACAGGAACTTGGACTTACATTTTTGAACAGCGGTAGTTTTTACCGTGCCCTCACTCTTGCAGCCCTTGATGCTGGAATCAACATCGATGACACCGATTCCATGATGGAATTCGCGGGAAAACAGAAACTTGATTATGTGAATGCCCATCTTTTCCTGAATGGGAAAGACATTGATGATCTTCTTCATCAGGATAAGGTTGATGCCAATGTTTCCAAGGTTTCTTCAATCGTTCCCCTTCGTCATCTGGTGAATGACAGGATGAGGGAGATAGTCAAATCCCTGAGCATAATCTGTGAGGGAAGGGACATGACGACTGTAGTGTTCCCAAAGGCGGAATTCAAATTCTATCTTGATGCCAGCATAGACGTACAGGCCCAGCGTCGTTTTGACCAGGGTGTCTCGGGTCTTACGCTGGAAGAGGTCAAGGCTGCCATAATCAAGCGTGACGAACAGGACCGCAATAAGGCGGAAGGTTCGCTTAAAAGAGCAGCGGATGCGCAGTATATCGATACATCTGACTTGACCATTAATGATGTTTGTGCGATAATTATCAACAAAATTAAATCTAAAGGGTTTGCTATGGAAAAGGAAGTGGAAAAGAATGTATCTCAGGGCTCAGAGAGCATTTACACACAATTAGAAGCATCTATTAACAAAATGGAGCCGGTTGAAGACGGTGCTAATGTAACTGGTATCGTTGTTCAGGTAACAGAAGATACAGTATTTGTAGACGTAAACTGCAAGTCAGAAGGAAAGATTCCTGTAACTGAATTTGCTGGTGAATTGCCAAAAGTTGGCGAAGAAATCACAGTTTACCTCGTAAGCCAGTTCGGAAAGAATGGTCCTGTAGTTTCTAAGCAGAAGGCAGATGAAAAGCGCCTTTGGGAAGAATTCAAGGTAGCTGCAGAAAAGAACACACCTGTAGACGGAACAATTTCTTCTGTTACAAAGGGTGGATATATGGTTAACCTTGGCGGTGGAATCAGTGCATTCCTTCCAATCAGCCAGGCTGACGCACAGAAGGTAGAGAAGGAAGACAAACTTGTTGGCGTTAAGTCAAAGTTCTATGTTGTTCGCCTCTACAGCCAGAACGGCAAGCGCAACGTAGTTGTTAACCGCCGCAAGTATCTTGAAGAACAGATCAACGTTAACCGCGACAAGTTCTTTGAAACAGTAAAAATCGGTGACTCTGTAAAGGGTACTGTTAAGTCATTCACAAGTTTCGGTGCATTCATCGATCTCGGTGGATTCGACGGTCTTCTTCACATCAACGACATGTCATGGGGTCACGTTACACGTCCAAAGGACTTTGTAAAGAAGGGTCAGGAAATCGAACTTAAGGTTATCCGTCTTGATCCAGAGGGAAAGAGAATCAATCTTTCTCTCAAGCATTTTGCAGAAGATCCATGGGTACACTTCGAAGAAAAGTATCATGTTAATGATATCGTAGGCGGAAAGGTAACAAAGCTTACTGAATTCGGTGCATTCATCGAACTTGAAGAAGGCATTGAAGGTCTCGCACATATTTCAGAATTCAGCTGGACAAAGAAGATTTCAAAGCCATCTGACATGGTAAAGGAAGGCGATGAAGTTCAGTGCATGATCCTCGGTTACGACATCCAGGCAGGTCGCGTATCTCTCGGTCTTAAGCAGGTTACTGCTAATCCATGGGATACACTTTCTGAAAAGTATCCTGTTGGAACAAAGGTTTCCGGTAAGGTTGTAAAGATCACAAACAGCGGTGCATTCGTTCAGCTTGAAGAAGGCATTGATGCTTTCCTTGCTGGAGAAGATCTTTCTTGGACAAAGAAGATCAAGCATCCTGGAAGTGAGATCAAGGTTGATCAGACTCTTGATGTTGTTGTTACAGAATGTGATGTTGAAAACCACAGGATCCGTGTAGGCGTTAAGCAGCTTACAGACAATCCATGGAAGGCATTCGCTGCTGAATACAAGGTTGGCGGAACTCTCGAAGGTGAAGTTACATCAATCAACGACTTTGGTATCTTCGTGAAGGCTCCTAACGGAATTGAAGGTCTTGTAAACAAAGCAAACCTTAGTGATGACCGTGAAGTTCCATTTGAGGAAGCTGTCAAGAAGTATAATGTTGGTGACAAGGTAAATGTTTACGTTGTTTCAATCGATGTTGAAAAGGAACGCGTTGCATTCTCTGTTAAGGAATACAAGAGAGCTCAGGATCGTGCTGAAATTTCTCAGTATATGTCATCAAACAACGATGATGCAGCATATACTATTGGTGACAGCATCAAGGATCAGCAGTAAGAGTTTTCAGATCGATGAGTGAGAGAGTAATCACATTTGATAGATTAAAATCACTCGTCGAAAAATATTCTGTCATAAACAGTAACATATCAGATCCAGATACTTTGCTTAACTCGCTTCTTGAGTCGGTAAAGTATCTGGTAAAATGTGATTCAGCATATCTTTTATTACCTGGGAAAGACAAAAAGTCATTCGAGTTTGCCATAAGCCTGGGTTCAAGAAATACCGAGATAAAAAAATATACAATCGATTACAACAGCATTGCCGGGTGGGTTTCTGAAACGAAAGAAGCTCTCATAGTCAATGATGTTAATAATGATCATCGTTTCTACGACAAAATCCAGGAAAAAACCCAATACAGAATCCGCAATATGATTGCTTTCCCTCTTGTTATCGAAAGAGATTGCGTCGGAGTCATCGAGGTTGTCAATAAACTGGATGATCTTGATTTCATGGAAGATGATCTTGCCTTGGTTGAAATTTTCGGTCAGCAGGCTTCCATTGCATATAAAAATGCGATTTCATTGAAAAACAGCCGTGATCAGCTTTCAGTATATAAGAATGCTATTCAGGCCGGCAAAGGTTATCACCCTTTCATTGCAAACAATCCTGTTGTTCTTTCTTTGATCGATAATATTAAACAGGCATCTTCCATGAATTCTTCCGTTCTCATTACTGGAGAAAGTGGTGTCGGTAAAGAACTTTTTGCTGAGCAGGTTCATTTGAGGAGCAACAGAAGGGACAAACCTCTTGTTCGTGTAAGCTGTGCTTCCCTTAATCCTACACTCCTTGAGTCTGAACTTTTTGGTCACGTCAAGGGAGCTTATACAGACGCCATCACTGATGTCAAAGGTCGATTTGAGACGGCTGACGGCGGAACTCTTTTTCTTGATGAGATCGGTGAACTTCCTCTTAATCTTCAGGCTAAACTTCTCCGCGTCATTCAGGAAAAAAAGTTTGAACGTGTCGGTTCCAGCGAGACCATTTCCGTCGATGTCAGAATTGTTGCTGCCACAAACCGTGATCTTGAGAAGATGATTGAGCAGGGTACTTTCAGAAAGGATCTGTATTTCAGACTGAATGTTCTGCCGATCTCAGTACCGCCTTTACGTGAAAGAAAGGATGAGATTGCCGATTTGAGCATGTTCTTCCTTAATAAATCTGATACCCACAAGGGATTTCTGGGATTTACGGAAGCAGCAAAAAAGGCGATGCTCCAGTATATGTGGCCTGGAAACATACGTGAGCTCGAGAATACTATCGAAAGGGCCTGCATTTTTGGCACTCCACCATATATTCAGGTTGGTGATCTTAAGCTGCCTGTAGATGTTCCGGCTGAAGAAGAAAAAGCTGAAATACTAAATTCCGTGGAGGAAGCCTCTGCCTCTGATGACAGGTCTTTGAAAAGTGCCGTAAATCAGTTCAAGAAGGAATATGTGACAAAGATTCTCAATGAGACAGGCTGGAACCAGACTAGTGCGGCAAAGATCCTAGACATTCAGCGAACCTATGTCTCAAAACTTATTACAGAACTTGGAATTAAAAGGTAGTGTTTGATTTCACTATTGAATAACTGAGCCGTTTCATATATAATAGCTTTACTTTATTGAATAAGATTGGAGTCGAAAATGACAACTAAGAAAATCAACGAATCTACAAGCAAAAAACTGGAAGACTTTATTTTCAGGAACAGAAAGACAATACTTTGTGTTGTATGCGTTGTTGTTGTTGCAGCAGCAGCATTGTGCGTTGTAGTCGGTGTTAGAGATTCACAGAATAAAAAGGGACTTGCTGCCATTGACCAGATTGAATTTGCCTATACAGCAAAAGCTGAAAATCTTTCAGAAACAGATATTGCCGCCAGACAGAACAAGGTGCTCGACGATGTTGCAGCCTATGTGACAAAGGGCGGAATTGTTGGTGTTCGTGCAAACATGCTCGCCGCTGACGTTTACTTTGCAAAAAAGGATTATCCTTCTGCACTCGAATCATATCTTGCAGCTGCAAAGCTTGGCAATAAGATGTATACAGCACCACTTTGCAACTACAATGCTGCGGTTTGCAGTGAAGAACTTGGTAAAAAGGATGAAGCTCTCAAGTACTATCTTGAAGCAGCCGGAACAAAGGATTTCTATCTTGCTTCTCATGCACTTTTCAATGCTGGAAGAATCCAGGAATCCCTCGGTAATGATAAGGATGCCGCAGAAACATACAAGAAGGCTGTTGACGGATACAGCAACGATGAATGGGCAAATCTTTGCCAGAGCAGAATCATTGACCTTCAGGTAAAGGGAAAGATTGACTGATTTTAATTTCTAAATCAGTTGATCATCCAATCAGGAAAGCAGACATGAATGGTAGTTTTTTTTCAAGAAAATTTTCTTCCGTCACTGTCTGCTTTTTTTTATTGATGATTTTTTTTGTCTCATGTGGTCTTGAGACACTTTATTATCTTGATTACCCGGAAAACGGTCATGATGTTTCTCATTCAAATGCTGACCGTCTGCTTGATTATTTCAGGTTCAGGACTGCTGATTCCAGCAACATTGATGCCGGTTTTGATTTTCAGGGTACTGAGATTTATTATAAGATATTCAACAGTGAATCAAAGATTGTCGATTCCATTGCTTCCATAAACAACGTTCAGACTTCCAGTGATATTTCTGCTGCCGCAAACATGCTCATCAATACAAAAAAATATCGCCCGTTGATTTCTGATATTTCCACATCAACACCAATCGTGAAGGAAAGCAGAGCAACAGTTGAAATAAGGCTGAATTCCTATTTGAATGATAATCCGAGTGGTATAAAAATAAACGATGTAATTACATGCAGACCAAAGAGGAACATCAGTTCCGGAAGCAAGAGATTTGGTTTTGAATTCAATAAAGATGACCAGAACAATCCGGTGCCAAAGGAAGGCGATGAAGACGTGGAATGGTCTTCTTCAACGACCACTGATGGTGAATGGTATGTGGATCTGTGGGCATTTTCAGCCGGAAAGGACACAAGCTTTACATGGTCTTACAGCAAGGCAATTCACCTTGGCAGCATAACAATAAAGGAATCTGAATACAACAAGTAATTTTTACTTCCTGAAAATTTCTTCAAGCCAGCTTGTTGCTTCTTCCATTTTTTCTTTAAGCATGTATGGCGGGTTCATGATGAACATTCCGCTGCCATAGAGATGAGGGCCTGCTTCTTCTTTCATTTCTTCCGGATCCCGGACAACCAATTCGACCTTGAAACTTTCACATGGAGTTGTCCCAAGTTTTCCATAGTCTTCAAGTTCCGTGAGTATCTGATTTGTTTCATTTTTTCTTCGGCTTATTAAAGGATACCAAAGTGCAATGATTGCTGTGTTCCATTTACGGTGTGCGTTTTTAAGAGCTTCGGTAACTTTTCTGTAATCATCGCCGTCTTCATAGCTTGGATCGCAGATTATGAGACCGCGTTTGATAAGGGGAGGCGTAAGGGCAGAAAGAGCCTTGTAGGAATCATCATTGTGGATGACCGGGTAAACATTGCTTTTTGCGAGACCTGATTCAACATGCAGCGGCATTTCCATGTTTTCGGACAGGTTTTTCAAGGCCTGTGGGTGTTTTTCAACAAGATGGATCTGGTCTCCTTTTCTTGCAAAGAGGCGTTCGAGTTCAGCAGAGCCTGCATAAAGTCCTTGTTCAAGATATGGCCTTTCCTTGAGAAAATATGACGAGGCAGCTTCCGGACACGATGAAAGGGAAAGAGATGCAAGATATTCGATGCCTTCTTTTGCTTCTCCGGTTTTTATGAGTCTTTCGTCATTGAGGTTGAAGATTCCGGCTCCTGCATGGCTGTCAATGATGGTAAAGGGTTTTTCCTTCCTGCAAAGGGAATCGAGGATTGAACAAAGGCAGATGTGTTTCAGTACATCTGCATGATTGCCTGCATGGTATTCGTGCTGATAGCTCAACATTCTATTTCATTTCCTTTTCAATTTCATCACATTCAGAAGTCCAAATTTCTGCGCTTGCATCACTTGGCATTCTCCAGTCTCCGCGGGGACTCAAGTTGACTGTTCCGACTTTTGCGCCGTCTGGCATACAGCTTCGTTTGAACTGCTGCATGAAAAATCTTCTGTAGAAAGACTTAAGCCATTTGACTATTATTTTATTCGTGTAGACAAGATCCGTGCCTTCCGCTTTTTTCCCTTCAAGGGCACTACGGGCAAGGAAGAAAATCTTACGCGGGCTGAATCCCCATCGCAGTACATAGTAGAGGAAGAAATCATGTAATTCGTAAGGTCCAACCAGTTCTTCTGTTTTCTGGCTTATGGTTCCGTTTTCTGGAGGCAGCAGTTCAGGACTTACTGGAGTGTTCAGAATGTCTACCAGCACTTTCGACAGTTCCGTCTGACCGAGTGATGATGCTTCGTCTGCAAACCATGATACAAGATAGCGTACCAGGGTTTTAGGAATGCTTGAATTGACTCCGTACATGGACATGTGGTCACCGTTGTAAGTGCACCATCCCAAGGCTAATTCGCTGAGGTCTCCTGTTCCAATTACAATTCCTCCGGTTTTGTTTGCATAATCCATTAGTATGTATGTGCGTCCACGGGCCTGTCCGTTTTCGTAAGTGATGTCATGGATTTTTATGTCGTGACCGATGTCTTCGTAATGCTGGGTTACGGATTTCTTTATGTCAATTTCCTTGAGTGTGGCTCCGGTTTCTCTGGCAAGAAGGCATGCGTTTCTGTATGTTCTGTCTGTTGTACCGAATGCCGGCATTGTGATTGCGTAAATATCTTTTCTGTTCAAACCGCATTTGTCAAAGGCTCGGGCCGTGACAAGAAGGGCAAGGGTGCTGTCAAGACCGCCGCTCAAACCGATGACTGCACTTTTTGCATGTATGTGGCGAAGTCTTTTTGCAAGTCCCTCTGACTGCATTTCAATTACGGCAAGGCATCTTTCGTTTCTTCTATCTGCTTCAGCCGGAACAAAAGGATGCGGATCTATATGGTCCATGAGCTTTGTTTTTTTACTGCAGAGCGTGTCTGCGTTTTTGAATTCAGTAAATACCGTTCTATATTCACCGGAGATGAAAGTCTCTCCCTTTGTGAATGTTGTAGACTTCAGTCTGTCGTGATTGATTTTTTCAAGGTCAACGTCACAGATCAAGATCCTGTCAAAGTCATCAAAAAGTTTTGATTCAGATTTTATTGATCCGTTGTGGCATATAAGGTTGTGGCCGCTGAATACCATGTCGGTGGTGCTTTCATCATGTCCTGCGTTTGCATAGATGTAGGCGCTGATGATTTTTGCAGAATGTGCGGTGACAAGCATCTTTCTGTACTCTGCTTTTCCCGCGACTTCATTTCCTGCGCTCAGGTTTGCGATTATGGTCGCTCCGTTCAGTGCATGCCTTGTTGAAGGAGCAAGGGGAACCCAAAGATCCTCGCATATTTCACAGGCGATTTTTACAAGGCTGTTTTCAGAACTTTGTATGATGATGTCGGTTCCAAAGGGAATGTCGCAAATGTTTTTTCCGAGGGTTATCTGGGTATTCGATTTTCCGTTCCATGAGGCAAACCATCTGTCTTCATAGAATTCGCCGTAGTTTGGTATATATGTTTTTGGAACGATTGCAAGAACTTTTCCATGGTGGATGAATGCGGCGCAGTTGTATCGATCATCCATGAACGAAACTGGAAGTCCCACGGCAAACAGCACGTCAGTCCTTTTTGTTTCTGCACATATTCTTTCAAGGGCTTTGATTGAATTTTCTTCAAGGCCTCTTTGCTGGAACAGGTCCTGGCAGGTATATCCGGTAATTGATAGTTCCGGGAAAACCAGCAGGTTTACGTAATCTGAGTTGGATTTCTTTACAAGTTCAATTATTTTATCCGCATTGACATTGGTGTCAGCAACTGTCAGTGATGGGCTAACACAGCCGACTCTGAAATATCCGTAATTCATGCTGACAGTATACTGTTTAGTGGTTTTGTTCACAACCAATTGGAGGCGATAAATTATCTGTTGAAATGGGATACGATGTCGTCTTTGCTGTTCTGCAGCAGGTCAAGAACATCAGGACGGAATGCATCCTTATCTTCTGTAATGGAATTCATTGCCATCATGAAATCACTTTCAGTAGGAATCTCATCTTCCTTTGTGAAGAAATGCTGGCAGAATTCTATGGCAATGGCAGTCATCTGCGTGTAGATGTTGTTGATGGTGCTCTTAAGTCCGTGCGGCATTCCGCGTCCGTCAAAACGCTCGTGATGATGCATGCAGATGTCTGATGCGATCTTTACAAAGAATGATACGGCCGGGCTTGAGTTGACAGCAATAAGGTCGGCTCCGGCGATTGTATGCGTTGCAGGGATTTCATCGATGTCTGCCTGTGATACAACCTTGAATTTTTCCTGATGAACGATGGCACGCCCGATATCGTAGAAATATGCGGCCTGGCTGATGATCTCAATTCCTTCCGGAGTAAGATCACGAGGTGCCTTGAGGGCAAAGTAGTTTTCAAGAAGGATGTGTACGACTTCACTTACATGGATGTATAGTGAGTCATCTTTTTTCTCGCTCATGAGATATGTCAGGTATACACGGCGAAGCTTCTCTGCGTAAACCGCCGTTGCCCTCAGTTCATTTTCGTTGATGTTTCCATTGACTGAAGATGCCGAAGGTACCGCTTGGAAAGCTTCTTTTGAGGCATAAAGTGCCTTGAGCTTTGTAAGTACCTGATCACTGTCATATGGTTTCTTGAAAAAGCCGGAACAACCGAAGTTTGCAGCCTTTATGATGTTGTTTTTCTGTGCTTCAGCTGAAATGAGGATGATCTGCATTCCTGCATGGCGGGATTTGTCAAGAAGACTTAAAACCTCAAAACCACCAAGGCCCGGCATGTTTATGTCAAGAATGAGACCGTCAATCTTGATTGTCGGATTATTGAGAATTTCAAGGGCAGCATAGCCGGAATCGGCTTCAATTACGTTGTAGCTTGAGACAAGAATGTTTTTAAGAATAGCACGGTCGATTTCAGAGTCATCAACAATAAGTAAAGTTGTCATATCATCCTCTGACTAAAGTTTAATCCACTAGTTTTGATTTGTCCACAATTACATCAAAATGTAGGATTTTTAAGATATTTTAATGCCGGTCATGTTACTTTTATTGTAAATTAACAAGATAAATATTATATTTTTTCAATCTCTGCGATTTAGGCGGAAAAATTGCTGCTGTCTGCCGGGACTGCCATCAGGGCCTCCGCATTATAAACAAAAATCCGATTTTTTGGCTCCCAGTCACGGTTGCGTGATTCAAAACCGCGCAATAATGCGCTACACGCTTTTTGTGGTATAGAAACTATTGAACTGCCGCTTCGCAGCTGCCACAAAAAGAGTGTTTTTGAACCACGCCCCGCTCCTTCGCACCAACATTACAGAAAATCGTTTATAATGCGGAAGCCCTGGGACTGCCATTTTGATGTGTTGTAGACATAACTGAAATTTGATAATATAGGCGGAACTTTAAAATTTTTATTGCTTGTTACAGGGAATTATTATGTCAGACGATTTGTCAAAGATGAGAAACATCGGAATCATGGCTCATATTGATGCCGGAAAAACAACTACAACAGAACGCATCCTTTATTATTCAGGAAAAATTCATAAAATCGGTGAGATCGATGACGGGGCTGCAACCATGGACTTCATGAAGCAGGAGCAGGAACGAGGAATCACGATTGCTTCTGCAGCCATTACTACAGAATGGAAAGGCTACAAAATCAACATCATCGACACACCGGGCCATGTTGACTTCACTGCGGAAGTTGAACGCTCCCTACGTGTTCTTGACGGTGCCGTTGCCGTAATCTGTGCCGTAGGTCATGTTCAGCCACAGACAGAAACAGTCTGGAGGCAGGCTGATGAGTTCAATGTTCCTCGCATCTGTTTTGTAAATAAGATGGACAGAATCGGTGCAGATTTCTTTGAAGCAATGGCTGATGTAAAAACAAAATTCGGCTGCGAAACAGTTGCTATTGAAGTTCCAATGGGAGCAGGGCAGAACTTTGAAGGCGTAATCGATCTTTTTGAAATGAAGGAAATCCGCTGGAATGCGGAAGACGACGGCGAGACTTTTGAAGTTACCGATTTGAGTGATGCTAACAAGGCCCTTGCGGAAGAATGGCGCGAGAAGATGGTCGATGCCATTGCTTCCGTTGATGATGACCTTGGTATGCTTTATCTTGAAGGCGAGACAATTACAAACGAACAGCTCAAGACTGCCTTGAGAAATGCTGTAATCGCAAGAAAGATTGTTCCGTTCCTTTGTGGTTCAAGCCGCCACAACCAGGGAATCCAGCCTTTGATGGATGCCATCACTGAATATCTTCCATGCCCTACAGACATTCCGCCTGCAAAAGGAATCCAGATCAAGAAGCACGAAGAAACTGAAGTTGAAGTTCCTTGCGATCCTGATGCAAAGACACCGATCGGCCTTGTTTTCAAGATCCAGTATGACCGTGAAGCCGGAATCCTCTGCTTTGTGCGCATGTATTCCGGAAAGATCACTACAGGTTCACAGATCTACAACGTCGCAAAAAAGAAGCGTGAACGCGTCAACAGAATCCTTCGCGTTAATGCAAACCACATGGAACAGATGGACAGCGTAAGCGCAGGTGATATTGCCGTATTTGTTGGCCTTAAGCTTGCCCAGACCGGTGACACCATCGGCAGTGAAGGAATGCCGGTTCTTCTTGAAAGCGTAAACTTCCCTGAGCCTGTCATTTCCATTGCCATTGAACCTGAAACTTTGAGTGACAGCGACAAGCTTAAGGAAACTCTTGAAATCCTTAGCCGCGAAGATCCTACATTCACATCCCGTGATGATGAAGAAACAGGGCAGCTTGTCATAAGCGGAATGGGTGAACTTCACCTTGACGTTCTTGTTACAAGAATCCGCGATGACTTTAAGGTTGGCTGCCGCGTTGGTGCTCCTCAGGTTACTTACCGTGAAGCGGTTACAAGCTCTGCAGATTACACAGAAGAATACAGCCGTGTCCTTGCGGGAAAAGAAAATGCTGCTGGCCTTACAGTTCACTGCGAACCTCGAGAGACTGGCAGCGGAAACCTTTATACATGTACCGTTACAGACAGCAATATTCCTGATGAAATCTACGAAGCAATCAAAAGCAGTATGGAAGCATGTTTTGCATCCGGAATCAAATGGGGCTATCCTTGTACCGACACTGCAATTACTGTTGCTGGCATCAAGTACGATGAAACAACAGCTTCTACATTTGCTTTCGAAGCAGCTGCCGCAGAAGCCTTTGACAAGGTATGCTGTTCCGCAAATCCTGAAATGCTCGAACCTGTCATGAACGTTGACATTGAAAGCCCTACGGAATTTGTCGGTGATGCCATGAGCCAGGTTACTCAGCGTGGGGGAATGATCCAGAGCATGGAAGACAAAGCCGGCGGTTCCGTTGTCCATGCACAGGCACCTATGGCAAAGATGTTTGGATTTACGACAACCTTGCGTTCCGTAACACAGGGACGTGCAAGCTTTGGCATGACATTCAGCCATTTCCAGAAAAAAACTAATTAGAAAATAATGAAAAAGAGCATATTGTGTGTCACAGCCCTCGTTGAAACTTCTCCGCAGGCTTTGCCCCTGGGGGCGGCATGCATATGCTCTTCAATCAATCACTCTCCTGAGACCAGGGATCTTTTCTCTGCAAAGCTTTTTGATTTTTCACTTGAAGATAAATATGACCTTGAGGAAATTTCAGATGAAATATGTTCCGACAAGGCTCTTTATGCGGTGTCCTTCAGCATCTATGTATGGAACAGGAATGTTCTTGAGAATCTGTGTTCTCTTATAAAGGTGAAGCGCCCAGATGTATTTTCCATAGCCGGAGGTCCGGAAGTTACTGCAAATCCATTCAGCTTCAGGAACTTTGACTGGCTTTGTTCCGGTGAAGGGGAATATTCCGTAGTCCATCTCCTGGATGATCTTGAAAAAAAACTGGAGCCAGAAATCCAGGGTGTTTACAGAAACGGAAATGATCCGGTTGGAACTGAAGCCGTCCGCTCCATGCCTTGTCCTGTTGAAAATCTTCCTTCCCCTTATCTTGACGGAACTTTGGACGTGAAGAAGTATGGCGGTGCCCTTTGGGAACTTGCACGAGGCTGTCCTTTCAAATGTTCCTATTGCTATGAAAGCAAGGGCGAAAAAAGAATCAAGTATTTTCCCATGGAGCGGTTGGAAAAGGAACTTGATTATTTTGCACGCAACAAGGTTCTTCAGGTTTTTGTCCTTGACCCAACTTACAATGCAAGCAAACAGCGCGCGCTTGAAATGCTGAAACTTATCAAGCGTAAAACCCCGGATACTTTTTATTATTTTGAAGCCCGTGCGGAATTCATTGACCGCCAGCTTGCAAAAGCTTTTTCGGAAATTCCATGCAGCCTTCAGTTTGGACTGCAAAGCGCTGATGAAGAAGTTTTGAAAAAGGTAAACAGAACTTTCAATAAGAAAACTTTCCAGAAAAACATAGGTCTTCTGAATGAAACAGGTGCGATTTTTGGTTTTGACCTTATTTATGGTTTGCCTGGTGATACTTTCAAAGGATTCAAGGCAAGCATAGATTTTGCACTTTCTCTATATCCGAACAATCTTGAGCTTTTTTGTCTTGCTGTTCTTCCCGGAACTGATCTTGCGGAACAGGCTCAGGAGCTGGGGCTTACCTGGCAGCATGAAGCTCCTTATCTGGTGACGGATTCTACCAGTTTCCACAGTGAGGGGATTGAGAGGGCCAGAAGTCTGTCCAGGTGCATAAACTGGTTTTACAACGACGGAAGGGCTGTTCCATGGTTCATGAATCTTATCCATCCTCTAAAGGAGAAGCCTTCGGAGTTTTTCACCGGTTTTGAAAAGTATTGCTGGCAGAATGACATCGACTGTGGATCTTCAGATTTCAATTTCATCACAAAGACCCAGATTGAGTTCCTTTCATCACGATACGTGGAAAAGCATCTGGATAAAATGATTCCGGCTGCCCGTGACATCATTTCCATGAACAACGCCTTGAGTCTTGTGACTGCCGATGGCAAGGAAACAATCCTTGAGCTTTCCTATCATCCTGACGATCTTATGAGTGAATACGGAACTGACGTGTTCTTCTTTGCCCAGAATGCAGGACGCTACAGGAACCGTACCCGGGTTTTTGCCGGAAAAAACGGACCTGACTGGCAGGTCCTTAAAAAATAGTCTAGTAGTTATACCATCCGCTTGCAGTCTGATCCGCCATCTGAATCAGAAGCACCAGTGGATTTTCCAGAAAGTTTGAATAGTTCATCATTTCTGTATCGGTAACGTCGCTGAACCCCATGTGTCGGCTTATGGCTTCAAGCACGTGGCGTTTCTTGAGATATGAAGGCATGGTTTCAAGAAGGAGGAGCACCGATTCGTTTCCGTGACCCAGGTTTCTGTTTCCGTCTTTGACTGTAAAGTATGGAGTTTTCTTCCAGTTGCCGAAAATGTCTTTTGTGTTTCTGAAACTTGTTGAATAGAATCCTGCCTTGCAGAAATCATGGGCAATGGCTGCCACAAAAATGTCACCTGCCGTAAAGTTGTATTTTTCCGCGTGGACGGTTTTCATGAAATCGATGAAAAACGCGCCTGTAAATTTCAGGGCTTGGTATGCCACCTGGATGGAATGCACGCAAAGGCCCCCGTCGAAATTTCCGTGGAATCTTGTTGAGGCCGGGGAAGTATAGAATTCGTGGTTTTCCATCCATGAAAGGAATTCCTTACGCTCTTCTGCGTTTTCAATTGATTTTTCTGCCATCTGGCTTACTGTTGTCTTTATTTTCTCAATGTCAAAGCCTTCATTTGTAACAGGCATGTTGTTTTCAAAAATGGCGATAAGGTCGTTTACATCGCACATGAGTTTTTCAAGTTCTTCTTTGTTCATATATTCTCCACTGATTGTTTACAATATAAGGTATAAAAACTCTTTTGGCAAATAATGTTAAAATCCTGTTGTTTGAAATTTTTCTTCCTTTATGTTAGATTTACTCATAAAATTTGGAGATAATTATGTCTTTATCCGATTTGTATAGAAAAGATTTCAATATATTCAATGCACCTCAGAACAAGGGTGTGATTTACCTTGACAATGCGGCCACAACCCATAGACCTCAGTGTGTCATTGATGCAATAAGCAATTTTTACAACAATGACAATGCAAATCCTCTCCGCGGTCTTTACGGTCTTAGCGTGAGGGCTACGGATGATTATGAGAATTCCAGGGCAGTCGTGGGAGCTTTCATTGGTTCCGCCTGTGCAGAAGAAATCATCTTCACACGAAATGCTTCCGAAAGCCTTAATCTTGTGGCTTATGCCTACGGAATGCAGAATGTCAATGAAGGTGACGAAATTGTAATCAGCTGCATGGAACACCATTCCAACATTCTTCCATGGCAGATGGTATGCAAGGCTAAGAAAGCAAAACTTGTATGGCTTGAATGCGGTGACGATGCCATCATCACAAAAGAAGAATACGAAAGCAAGATTACTGCAAAAACAAAAGTTGTCTCAATTGCACACGTAAGCAATGTTTTTGGAATCACAAATCCGGTAAAGGAAATAGCAGCCTATGCCCACAGAGTATCTCCAGACTGCGTTGTCGTAGTTGACGGTGCCCAGAGTATTCCTCACATGAAAGTTGACGTTCAGGATATCGGCGCTGATTTTTTTGCCTTCAGCGGACACAAGCTTTGCGCTCCTATGGGAATCGGTGCCCTTTACGGACGCAAGGAACTCCTTGAGACCATGCAGCCGTTCATGCGTGGCGGCGAGATGATAGAATACGTCACCCGCGAAGATGCAACCTATGCCGAGGTTCCTCATAAGTTTGAAGCCGGAACTGTAAATGCCAGCGGTGCGGTCGGTCTTGCGGCGGCCATCAAATATATCGAAAATGTCGGCCTTGAAAAAATCGAGGAAAACGACAACCGTCTTGCTCAGGTAATCATGGAAGGCCTTTCAAAGAATCCTTATGTCCACATCATTGGAAACAAGGATTACAGAAAGCACTGTGGTATCGTTACTTTCACAATTGACGGTGTTCATCCCCATGACATTTCTTCAATCCTTGATTCTGAAAACATAGCAATCAGAGCCGGACATCACTGTGCTCAGCCTTTGATGCAGAAGCTGGGAGTTGGTTCTACAGCAAGGGCAAGCTGCTATTTCTACAACACGGAAGAAGAATGCCGGAAGTTTGTGGAAAAAGTCGGACAGGTCCGCAAGTGGATGGGATATAAGTAATTGATAATTAAGAATTATGAATTAAGAATTATGAATTAAGAATTATGAATTATGAATTATGAATTGGAGTAACTATGGATCTTAAAGCACTTTATCAGGAAATATTGAACGAGCATAACCTTAATCCAAACAATAAGGGTGAAACTTCAGACGCTAATTTTGTCCTTCGGGGAGTTAATCCAAGCTGCGGTGATGACATTACCCTCAACCTGAAGGTCAGTGATGAGGGCATCATTACAGGCGGAACTTTTTCTGGTTCCGGTTGTGCCATAAGCCAGGCAAGCGTTGACATGATGCTGGACAATGTTATCGGCAAATCAAAGGACGAGGCACTTCGCCTTGCTTCTCTTTTCATGGACATGATCAAAGGAAATGCTGAAGGCGATGCCCTTGAAGATCTTGATGAAGCAGCAAGCCTTCAGAACATCAGCACCATGCCGGCCCGCGTAAAGTGTGCGGTTCTTGGTTGGCATACAATGGAAGAAATGCTCAAGAACGGTAAAACGACAGCAAGCGGAACAGCTGAGCACTGTTCAACTTCAACGGAAGGAATGTAAGATGAACCCAAATATTACAAGAGTTCTCCTTAAACCAAAAGAGGATAGAGAAATAAACCAGGGTTTCCCATGGGTTTTTGACAACGAGATTGCTTCTGTCAAATACAATGCAAAGGATGGAACAGGTGTAAAGACATCATCCCTTGCCGACTGTGATGTAGATGATGGAGCTGTTGTTGAAGTGTGCACAAATGCAGGTGGTTTCCTTGGAACCGGTGTCATCAACAGAAAATCGAAGATCACGATCCGCATTTTCAGCCGTGAACATGCAGATCAGATCATGGCTGACACATACGGCTACTGGGACAAGGTGATCCGCAACGCCGTAAACATCCGCAAACTCAACTTTGCCGACAGCGACAGTTACCGCCTTGTTTTTGGTGAAGCTGATTTTGTTCCTGGTCTCATCTGTGAGCGTTACGCTGACGACGGCAAGGTATATCTTGTTGTGCAGTTCCTTGCTCTTGCCTGTGAGATTTTCAGAAAGGAAATCCTTAGTGCTCTGGAAAAGGCATGCAGTCCATACGCAGTCTACGAGCGCAGCGATGCGGCGGTTCGTGAAAAGGAAGGTCTTTTAGAAAAGGCCGGCTGGATCGGCAAGATTGGAAAGGAAGTCATCACGATCGTTGAAAACGGAATCAGGATCGAAGTGGATCTTGCCCGTGGACAGAAGACGGGATACTTTCTTGATCAGAAATTCAATCGCGCCCGTGTCGCTGAATTCTGCCGTGGAAAAAAAGTTCTTGATACGTTTACCCATACAGGTGCTTTCGGGCTCAATGCTTTCAGGGCAGGTGCCAGGGAAGTTGTAAGTGTCGACATTTCCGAAGAGGCTGTAAACCTTGTAAACAGAAACATTGAGAACAACGGTGCTTCCAATGTCGTTAAGGCAGTGTGTGCTGATGTCTTTGATGTCCTCAAGAAGTATGAGACTGACGGCGAAAAATTCGATGTGATCATCCTTGATCCTCCTGCATTCACAAAGAAAGCGAAGGCCATCGAAAAGGCTTACGGCGGATATAAGGAAATAAACCTTCGTGCCATGAGGATCCTTAACGAAGGCGGAATTCTTGTTACATGTTCTTGTTCCCATTATTTTGATGAAAACACATTCTACGACATGATCATGCATGCAGCAAAGGACAGCCACAAGAGGGTTCAGGTGCTTGAAAAGCGCGGTGCTGCCCCAGACCATCCTGTCCTTCTTGGATATCCAAAGAGCGAATACCTTAAGTGCGCCATATGCAGAGTTCTGTAAACACAGTTGTGCTTCTTGGACCTACGGCCGTCGGAAAAACATGGCTCGGGGTTCAGCTGGCACGGCATTTTGGATGGGATATAATCTCCGCAGATTCAAGACAGGTCTATAAAGGCCTTGATCTTGGAAGCGGAAAGGACATCAACGAATATTCAGAAGGGGGCATTGCGGTTCCCTACCATCTCATAGACATTACGACCCTTGCAAGTGAATACAACGTGTTCAATTTTCAGCAGGATTTCTACAGAATTTTTTCAGACTTCCAGAAAGAAAATAAAATGTCCTTCATAGTTGGCGGAACCGGAATGTACATTGATTCCGTAGTCAGGGATTATGAGCTTATTCCAGTTCCGGAAAATCCTGAACTCCATCAGAATCTCATGGATACTCCCCTTGAGGAACTTGCAGAACAATTGCTTTCATTGAAACCTGATCTTCATAACAAAAGCGACCTTGTGCTGAAAGACCGTGTTGTGAAGGCTCTTGAAATTGAGATGTTCAAAAGATCTCCGGAAGGCAAAGCTGTGCTTGAAGAAAAGAATGCGCGTCCCAAGGTAAAGCCCTTTGTGATCGGCACGACAATTGACCGCAGCAACCTTCACAGGAATATCGAAAAAAGACTTTTTGAACGCATTGACCAGGGGATGATCGAGGAAGTTGAAAACCTGCACAAGGAATTTTCCTGGGAGCGTCTTGAAAAACTTGGACTTGAATACCGTTATGTGAGTTTCTTCCTGGAAGGAAAAATTCAGACTAAAAAAGAAATGGCAGAGGAGCTGTATCATGCCATCTGCCAGTTTGCCAAGCGCCAGGAAACCTGGTTCCGCGGAATGGAAAGAAAAGGTGTAGAAATTCACTGGCTGCCTGAAGATAATGATAAGCAGGTTAAGCTTAAGGCTGCCTTGGATTTACTTTCTTAATAGTAATCTCGATTGCATCGCAATCGAGGGGCGAAAGTTAGCTCCGCAGTAAGTAACTTTTTAAGCAAACGCTTTCGCCCTAGATGTTGGCAGCCATTCTGTCTTCGGCTGTCTCAATCTTTGTAAGGTAACCAGTTCTGATGCAAGATTCAAACAAAGATTTTGATATGAAATCTGTTGTGATGTCATCGTAGCCGTCCTTGTCGCGAACGATCCTTACGACGAAACCGTCTTCTGTTTCCTTGATGATTGTCATGTAGTCGCTTGAGTTTCCAATGCTTTTAAGTGTGTAGTATGCCATATTTTACCCCTCTGACAGGAAATCAACGCTCTTGGTATTGATCCCCAAAATATTAGCTTTAAACTCCCGGGTTTTCCCCTGTACTTACATTTTCGGAATCTGGAAAAAATTGTTTAGTTTTTTATGGTAAAAGTATACAATCAGAACATGCCATACGTTGATGCCCATTTCCATCTGATTCCCTGTGTCGAACAATGCGGAAAGAATTCCGTCCTTGATTTCTACGGAACTGAAAACTATGCCATTACCTGTGCCCACAGTCCCCAGGAGTTTGAAAAGCAGGATCTGTTCATACATGAAAATGGACTTTCAAAAAATATCGTCCAGTCTTTTGGAATCCATCCCCAGCTTCCATTGGTTGCCTATGCCGATAATCTGGAAATGCTTTTAAAGGAAAAACGCATAACTTGCATAGGAGAAACCGGTTTTGATTTTTATACAGAGGAATATAAATCTAAAAAGGCGGAACAGCTTGAATCCTTTCACGCATGCCTTGACCTTGCCGTAAAACATTCAGTTCCTCTTGTGATACATGACAGAAAAGCTCTGGACATTTTATTTTCACACATCGGGCTTTTGAAAAAGGTACCATCCGTTTTGTTCCATTCTTTTGCTTTTTCTTCAACGGAAGCAAGATCCATACTTACTCATGGAGTAAACGCATATTTTTCATTTTCAAAGCAGATATTGAACGGAAACAAAAAGTCATTGTCATGTCTTGAAGATCTACCCCTGGACAGGCTGTTTATGGAAACGGATGCTCCATACCAGACCCTGAAGGGCGAATCTCATACTTTGCCGTCAGAAATCATCAGAGTCTATGAAGAAGGTGCTCGGATAAAAAAAATGTCCCTTGATTCCTTCTGTCAGGAAACGAGGGACAATTTCAGATGCCTATTTGGACTTTGACGAAGTTTTTTTTGCCGCTGAAGGCTTTTTTGATGCGCTTGTGCTTTTATCTGCTGTTTCTTTGACTGCTGTTTTTTTTACAGCTGTCTTCTTTGCTGTATTTTTCTTTACCGCATTTTTTCTGGCAGGCGAAGGTTTTTCGTCTTCGACAGTTTTCTTTGCCGTAGCTTTGGCTTTTGCTGCTGCCTTTGGTTTAGATGATTTTCTGGCGGATTTTACGGCTGGCCTTGATTCTTCCGCCGGAGTTTTTTCTGCGTTTCCATTTATGATGCAATATTTTTTGATGAATGAAGAAATGGCATCTCTTGCAGTCTGCTCAAGCCTCTGTGGAACACGATAAAAGTCGGAAAGCATTTTTGCCGTTGCAAGAAGAAGTGCGATGAAAAGTATGACCGGCAGCCAGTCTCCGTAAATCGAATAGATTGTGTTTTTCCGTTGGTAGACAGGAATCTCCCATGCGCCAGAACATTCTTCAAACAGAGGCATGTCCTTAAGTATTCTTCCCGCAGGGTCGACGACTACGGAATATCCGGAATTTGCACAGCGCACAAGTGTCGTCCTGAATTCGATTGCAAGATAGCTTGCCACTATGAAGTGCTGAAGTTCTGATGAATTGGTTTTTGACCAGGAGTCGTTGGTGATGTTCAGGAAAATTTCGCTGCCCATGTTGTAAAGGTTTCTGCATACTGAAGGAAAAGAATCCTCAAAGCAGATGGGAGTCGTAAAATTCACATAGGAATATGGATTGCGGTCTGCCCCATCAATGTATTTCCTTGTGTGGTCGAAATTATTCTTCCCCTGGTCATCCAGGGCTATCGTTTCGTACAGCTTATGGCCAGTGTATAAAGGAGGAATGTCATTGTCCTTGAGTTCCACAGGGATGCTGAAAAGAACATACTGGAATCCCGATGTAAGGGTAGAAGCAAAACCGACCACATTCTTCATGAAGTAATTCATGAGGGGGTTGTCGGAATAAGGAATTTTTTCCGCAAAAGGAACAAGCTGGATTTTGCTGTAGAATCCGGAATAGTTTCCGTCAACGTCAAAAAGAATGGCGCTGTTGGAGTACTGTTTTTTCTTGCTGTTTACCCGGGTTCCACCTCCGATGATAAATGGAACTCTTACGGAACTGATGTATCCCTCAAGGGATGCGTTTCTAGGAAAACCGGAGTAGTAGAATCTGGCTGCAGGAAAATTCTTTGAGAGAACTCCTTCGCTCCATACGACAAGATCAGGTTTCTCATCATTTTCCCTGAATTTCTCAATGGCTTCGTCTGTCAGTCTTTTTGACACAGCTATGGAAGTCTCGTCGCCTGATTCCCATGGATCTACATTCTGTTGAACAAGTACTGCGTTGAAAGTTTTCTCCGGGATACGTGGAATTGACCAGTTGATGATTCCGTATATTCCGGCAAGGGCAAAAAGGGATGCAGTAAAGTAGAGACACTGCCTGTAGTTGCCGATGAGTTTTGGTTCCGGCTGAAACTGTCCAAGCAATGAGATGCCTTCCGCGAAAAGAGCTGAGAAAAGCACGTATATGAATGTTATCCCCCAGACTCCTGTGACGTCGGCTATCTGTGTGAAAATTTTCCAGTTATAGGCACCCATGGAAACTGTTCCCCAGGGATAACCCATGGCACCGGTGGATTTTACGTATTCATAGAGAACCCAGACAGAAGCAAACCAGATCATTCTCTTGAATTGAGAATAACAATCTGTTCCGCTTGATTCCTGAAGTTCATCAGTTTTTTTAAGGAATGAGGGAAAAATCCAGGCAATGATACCAAAAGTTCCGCCTTCAAAGGCAGTTCCGGCTGCACTTGCTCCAAGGGTAAAGGCTGCGAAACCGTGGAAATTGGCAAGCCAGTAGCTTGAAATCAGATGGACGGTAAGGGTTTGGATGAAAAATATAACAAAAGATTCTTTGTAGGATTTTGATCTATACAGGGCAATGTAAAGCGGTGCAAGGCAGAAAAGTGTAAGGAATGGTGAGCCGAATGGAAGCAGCTCGTTTGCTATGGCAAGGGCCTCTATGACGCCCGAAAATACAGCATAAAAAACTTGTAAAACAGTAAAATTCATTGTATTATTCTAGTAGTATATATAGAAAAATTCAACAATATTTAGTATTCCCTGGTCAGTTGAACTTTTCCGGGAATCATGAAATGCATTGAAAAAAGTCGGGAGGGGAATATGGATAAAGTGATTGCCGAGCATAAGAAGGAATATGGCGTGAAGCCTTCTGTCATTTCCCAGGCGCCTGGTCGGTTCCATCTTTGTGGTGAGCATTCATGGATGTTCAGGGACAAGACTTTATCGATGGCAGTAAACCTTCCGGTCTATGTAGCCGGATCCCTTCGTGATGACACCAGTTTCAGGTTCAATTTCGTTCAGCTTGAAGAAAAAAAGCATGCAAATTTAAGTTCCCTCAAACTCAAAAAAGAGGATAAATGGGCTAATTCAGTAAAGTCTGTTCTTTATGGTTTTGCAAGCGGGAATTTTGATCTTAAGGGAATCGATTTTACGATCTATACTGATATTCTTCCTTCCGCAGGGTTTGGAATCACTACAGCCATCAAGGTTGCTTCGGCGTGGGTCATCAAGGAACTTTGCGGAATCAAGTGTCCCCAGGATCAGATGCTCAAGGTTCTTGAAAGGGCCAACAGAAATTACTACGGAACGGACAACCACATGGCGGACACCTATGCCGCATTGTTTTCCAAGGAAGACAGCCTGGTACTCACGGATTATTCGGAAAAATCCTGGGATCTTATTCCTTTCAAGGTGAAGGATAGAAAGGTGATCCTTACAGATGCCAGTGTTCCAAGAATCGTCACATGGAACGAAGACAGCCTCATGCAGCCAGAAAATGTTCTCCTGCTTGGTGAGCTGAAGAACCTGAGGTCGAATGTCTATGGCGGATGGCAGTATGAGGAAAGTCAGACCGAAATAAACGAAGTCCTTGGTGTTGTAAACGAAGATACGAAAAGACGTCTTAATTGCATCATGAAGGAACATAAGTGTGTTCTTGACTGCATTGTCGGACTGCAGAAAAATGATTTTGCCTGCTTTGCCCGTTCGGTAAACAGAAGTCATGACAACATGAGGGATTACGAGATTTCCTGTCCTGAAATCGACTGGATCATCAAGAGAATCCGCAACCTCGATGAAAAACCCGATGACTTGAGGACTCCTGTAAACTGTGGCCGCATTACCGGCAAGGGATTTGGCCGCGGAATCTATTCAGTCCTCAGGGACGAGGATGTCGCCAAATACAAGGAAAAACTCGAGGAATATGAGCGTATTTTCGGTTTCGAGGCCCGCTGCTATGAAGTTGAACCGGCAAAGGGAGTTCACCTTCTATGAGAGTTCTCCTTGCGAATGACGACGGAATAAATGCTCCTGGAATTTCTGCATTGGCAAGAAGATTCAGCAGGGAGCATGAGGTTTACATTGTTGCTCCCGATACAAACAGGTCTGCCGCATCCTGCTCAATGACTGTTGCAAGACCCATGAAAATAGTGAAGATCGATTCGGAGAACCTTCCTTCCGTTGCGGCATTTTCCCTGGCAGGATCTCCTGTTGACTGTGCTCTTTGCGGAATTGCCGGGCCTCACGTTCCTGATGTTGATGTGGTTGTTTCAGGCATAAATGACGGACCTAATGTTGGTACTGACATCATATATTCAGGTACCTGTGGTGCTGCAAGACATGCGAGTCTTTCCGGAATTCCTGGTATCGCCTTGAGTGTTGACTGCAACTCCTTCCGCGATCCTCAGGACAGTGGAAATGACCTTTACTATGATACTGTCGCCGATTTTGCCTGCAGGAACCTTGAAAAGCTCATCGAACTTTGCGGCGAGAAAAAAATGGTCGGTGACCGTTATGTCTATGAACGTTTCGTGAATGTCAATACGCCATGCCTTAAGAAATACAAGGGTGTCAGGCTTACCAATCCATGCGTGCGCAGATATTTTGACAAGATAGAAATAGAGAAGATGGATGATGAATCCATGACCTCCACTTGTGTCGGAGAATGCAAGGTTTTCAGTTATGGTGATGATATGGCCGATTTCAAGGCTACGGAAAGCGGTTACGTTTCTGTCAGTTCCGTATATGCGGAAGCTGCCTTCGTGGACTTGAGGGGATTTGAAAATAGTTTTATTGTATAGAAGAGACTCCGGAATCAAAATGTTCCGGGGCTTACCATATTTCAGGGTGGGAATAATATGGCAGAAAGCATTTTAAAGGAAGGTATCTACCTCTATAACAGCGGGGACTATTCGGGTGCCCTTGCATATTTCATTTCTTTGCCGGAAGGTTGCGGGGCTGACCCTGATGATCTGGCTTATTTTCTTGGACTTTGCTATTCAAAACTGAAGCGCTATGACGATGCTCTTCTATACCTCGAGCAGGTTGTCACTTCTTCCAACGAGAAAAAAGAACTCTCTGAAAAAGAACAGGACAGGGTACTTCAGTGCCGTTATCTTCTTGCCGTGATCTATTGCCTGAGCGGCCGAAAAAAGCTTTCCGATTTTGAACTTAACAAACTTCTTGATATCGGATACAAGCCTTCTTCTGTTTATGCATCCCTTGCCTACATTGCATGGGAACAGGGGAACTCCGGTCTCAGCACCGAATACTATGAAAAAGCCCTCAGCTATGACAGTTCCAATCCAACAGCCCTCAATGGAATGGGATACATTCTTGCCTGTGAAGGCAATGACCTTACCAGGGCTTTAAGCTGCTGTAAAAAAGCACTGGACATTTTGCCAAACAGCGCGGCTTGTCTTGACAGTCTTGGCTGGGTTTACTTCAAGATGGGGCTTTATTCAGAATCAAAGAAATATCTTGAGCGTGCCCGGAAGGAAGACAGTTCCAATCCTATTATCATGGAACATCTTTCGGAACTTGCCGATGCGGAACAGCTTTAGGGGATTTTAGTTTTATGAAAAAATCAGTTTCATTTTTTTCCACATTGTTGCTGCTTGCTTCTGTTTCATTTTCCCAGGTGAATCTTCGTGATACTGCAAGGGAGATCGACGGCTCTGGAAGATCTGCCAATTCCGGATTTGCTGAAGAGGAATTCAGACGGGGTGTTCAAAGCTATTATCGCGGTGCTTTCAATGAAAGCATCATGGAATTTGAAAAGGCCCTATCATATCTGCCTGGGGAGACTCTTATCCTTGACTGGCTTGGCAAGGCATATTACCGTGCCGGCATCGAGGGTGCTGCACTTCAACAGTGGAATTATGCCATTGATTCAGGTTACGGTGGAATCCTTTTGCAGAATAGGGTTGAGGTTGTAAGCAACAGGCGCGTGACTGAAAGCGAATATGGCTTTACCCAGAAGTTTACGGAATCCGGTTCTTTCCCTAATGTCAACGGAAAGGATCTTATCTATACCCATCCAGTTTCAACTCTTGCAAATCCTGATGGTTCTGTCTGGGTTGTTGCCTACGGAACCAATGATATCCTCCGTTTCAATGTAAATGGTGTCGTAGTTCAGAAAACTGGTGGCCCGATCAATGGCTTCGACCGGCCGATGGACATAATCCGGTTGAAGAACGGAAATCTTGCTGTAAGTGAAAGTGCCGGTGACAGAATTTCCATCCTTGATCCAAAGGGAACTTTCATAAAGTATATCGGGAAAAAGGGTAGAAAAATCGGACAGCTTATTGGTCCACAGTATCTTGCGGAAGACGAATACGGAAACATCTACGTGACCGAGTTTGGCAACAATCGTGTAAGCGTTTTTGATGCTGAGGGAAACGGTCTTCTTTATTTTGGATCAAGAACAGATGAGTTCCAGGGGTTGAAATCTCCGACCGGAATTGCCGTTGTTGATTCCAGGGTTCTTGTTGCTGACAGTGTTCTTGGCGGAATCTATGAATTCGACAGGGCCGGAAACTACATTGGGATTTTTGTCAATGACAAGACTTTTGCCCGTCCTGAAAGTCTCAAGAAATGGGGATCCCATCTTCTTGTGACAGATAAAAACAAAATTTATTCAATCGATGTTGCTGATGGATCCGTCGTGGAAAATGCTGTGACCGGAAAAGGACGCAGCCTTCTTACAAGTGCCGTCATCGACCGCAATGGAAATATTGTTGTCACCGACTACAAGGCCAATGAAATCTACGTGATGTCAAAAATGACTGAACTTGTTGGTGGTTTCCATGTCCAGTTTGAACGGGTGATCGCGGACAACTTTCCAGAAGTCACTGTTGAAGTCAGGGTAGAGAACAGAAGGCGCCAGAGTGTTGTCGGTCTTGAACAGTCAAATTTCTTTATCACTGAAGGAAAGAAACCTGTGAGCTTTGAGCTGATAGGGGCGGCAAATAACAATGATGTTGCGGATATCACGATTTTGATTGACAGAAGCCTTTCGATGAAACCTTACGAGGAAAGATTGAATGCCGACGTAAGGGAAATCACACAGTCCATGGAAGGCCGCGGTACAGTCAATGTCATCTGTGCCGGTGCTGTTCCTGTAAACGAATTTTCCGGTAATCCGTCCCAGCTTTCCGACTTTTCATGCAAGGCATTGAAGTGTCCATATGCTGAAAATGTATCAATCGATCTTGCCTTGAGACTTGCTTCAAATGGTTTGATCAATGCTGAAAAAAAGCGTGGAATCATTTACGTCACCGCTGGAGATTCCGTACAGAATTCCTTTACCCAGTATGCTCTGTCTGATCTTACTACCTACATGAACAACAACGCCATTTCATTCAGTACCATCCAGCTTACACAGAATGCTTTGTCTGATGAAATCACATATATCACAAATGATACGACGGGGTCTTTGTATTATATCTACAGACCTGAGGGACTTGGTGATGTGATAAAGGACATAATCAGCATTCCTTCAGGATTATATCAGTTCAAGTATACTTCATCCCTTTCTACGGAATATGGAAGAAAGTATCTTCCTGTTGAAATTGAAACCTATCTTCTTAATCGTTCCGGTCGTGATGAAACCGGTTATTATGCGCCTCTTCAGTGATGTGAAATCTGGTTCTGCCGGAGGGTTTTAATCCTTTTTATCAGAGCCAAGAGTTTTTCTGTTGATGTCGATGAGCCTTGCTTTTCTTAACCGAAGGGCAGGGTTCTTTTTTTCCATGTCAAAGATTGCCTTTTCGACTTTCGCTTTTTTTCTGTCACCAAAATCAAAAAGCTGTCCTTGTACCGGGGTGGAAGTGCTCTCTGTATTTGCGACTGAAAGACCAAGCAGCCTTATGCCGGATTCGTTGTCATATTTTTTCTGGAAAAGCCTTTTTGCCCGTTCAAAAAGATCATCTGCATTGGTGACCGCCAGCTCCGACGTTTCCTGTACTGACACGGTCTTGAAATTATCATAGCGAATTTTCAAAGCTACTGTCCTTGATCTGACATTTTCATTGTACATTCTCCAGATTATCTGGTTTGCAAGATCAAGAAGGGCTGTCTCTATTATGTATGTGTCTGTAAGATCGTAAATGAATGTTGTTTCTGCGCTGAGAGAGTGGTTTTTTGCCTCTTCTCCAAACTGCAGGCCCTCGTTTCCTCTGACTGCATTGTAAAGAAAAGTTCCCATGGAATCACCGAACAGGGTGATGAGGAGGGCCTGTGATTTGTCATAGATGTCTTTTGTTGTTTTGATTCCGTAGGCTTTCAACCTTTCCATTGTTTTTGTTCCGGCGCCCCAGACTTTTTCAAGTGGAAGTGAAAGCATGAACTCAGTTTCCTTTCCTTTTGGAATGAATGTGATTCCGTCTGGTTTTCTGTAACCTGATGCGATTTTTGCAATGTACATTGTGCTGGCGATTCCAACACTTACTGTAAGACCTGTTGCCTCATAGACTTTTTTCTTGAGTAATTTAGCAGCTTCTACCGGAGTACCAAAAAGATGCTCGGTGCCCGTTATGTCTATGAATGCTTCATCAATGGACATCTGGATTACTGTCGGGGAGAAGTCGCAGAAAATGCCCATGATTTGCTTTGAAAGTTCAGAATATCTTTTGTAATTGCCTCTTACATAGATTCCGTTGGGACAAAGCTTCACAGCCTTGAAAGTCGGCATTGCGGAATGAACACCGTATTTCCTTGCCTCGTAGGAAGCGGTGGAAACTACAGATCTCCTGTCGCCCGGCAGTCCACCGACAATTACAGGTTTTCCTTTGTATTCAGGATGGTCCAGCTGTTCGACTGATGCAAAAAAAGCGTCCAGATCTACGTGTATGAAAATCCTGTCAAAATTCTTTTCCATTGTTCATAAGTCCCGAAATATCAAGTCGCTTTTGTTCATGAATGGCATGGGTTTCATCTACGAGAACATAGAAATCCATCTCTGCCTTGACCGGTACTCCATATTCCGTACTGAACAGCAGTATTATGTTCTCTTCAGCACCGTCCGGAATTTCAATCATCGCTTCATTGTAGGATTTCATCGTGTAGTTGAAATTGCATTCATAAAGCGGAGTGTTGGATTCACTTTTCAAGGTTGCATTGCATCTAAGAATTTTCTTTCCTTCAGGACATACAAACGTAAGAGCGTGGGTCAAAAGATCAAAATTATCTGTGGTATTGTATTTCAGAGTGATTGTTGAATTTTCTGATTCTGAAACCTCAATTGAAGTTGCGCTGTTGGATTCGAGAATCCCCCTGCTGAAAATATAGTTTCCGGCAAGAAAGAAAATGATCAGTCCCATACAGAAAAATTCTGAAAAAATGATTCCCTTCAGGAAAAATCCGATCTTGATGAATCTGAAACGTCTGATCTCCTTGATGTTCAGAAGAAGTGAGCAACGGATCCATTGAAATGCGAAAGGAACCAGGATCAGTGAGAAAATGAAATTTCCTCCAAAATTTGTGTCGATCAATCCGGAAATTCTGTCAGTCCTTGTGCTGAAAAAAATACTGGAGAACGGTTGGACCAGTGGAATTGTCATTAAAAGAAGTGTCGCAAGGGAAATGATCTTGCCTTTTGTTTTCTGCGAGATGAAGACAATGAAATACTCGATGATGAAAATAAACATGAGTGAAAGGTCAATTGATGCAAAAATAAAAATGTTGAGACCGCAGATGATGAGCGTCAGAAATGAAATGGAAGAAAGGGATAGTCTGAACTTGTAGTAGCTGTGTATAAAGACCAGTGCGAAAAGCATGGCCATTGTGATTCCGGTTTTCAGTGCAAAATAAAACACTGGATTTTCAGAAAAACCATGGAAAAGTTTCTGGTTCAAAAAAAGGAATATGGTGCAGATCAGAATGTACAAAGGAAGATGAAACCAGGTTCTGGAAAGATCCTTGAATATGGCTTCATTTTTGGCATTGTTCGTAAATGAAGAAAAACACAGGGAAATGAGAACTATAATGGTGAATCCAATGTAAATGACAGTGAGCAAAGATTCGTTCAGCCATAAACTGAGTGAGCCTATTTTCATGTTGTTGTAGTGGATGTTTTCTGAAGTGTTTTCAAGAAGGCTCACCTGCATTTGAATTGAACCAAGAATATTCAGATCTGTCTGGGAATGTCCCAATGGGAAACCTGTGCTTGTGATTTCATTTCCCATGAATGAAGCAAGCCTTTCATTTTCTGCAAAAAAATAACTCAATGGTGTGTAGAGAAGATTTCCGGAAACTGAAACAGGCTTCTGGTTGTCGACAAAAGCATTGTCCACGGTTTTTACAATCCACATCGGTGAGATTGTTCCGGCTGCTGTAGATTCGATTACAGGAGATGAATATCTTTCGTCAAAAACCACAAAGGCGCAGATGGAATCTGTTTCATAAAGCTGCTGGGCATAATATTCCGTTGCGTTTGGAACGTTTGAAGCCACATCAAGTGTATTTTTTTCAGTGTCACATGAAAAAAGGAATATGGTGTCATATGGAAGATTCCGTTCCTTTGTTTCTTCGATAGCCTTGAATATGAATTCCGGATCGGAAAGAAAATATTCCTGGGTAAAAGCGAAGATTGCAGTTTTGTATGGTGTTTTCCTTGCTGTATTTTCTTTTTCTGTCGATTGGATTTCAACGGTGATGTTGAATGGAAATTTCCCCGCGAATTCAGGTGCTATTACAGTCCTCTGGCAGTCAAGACCATGTTCTGTAAGTTCCTTTTCAACCGCAGTGGATATGGTGAATTGGGAAGGCAGTTCCGCAGAAAAAAGGGGAGAAAGGCTGCAGACAAGCAAAATCGCGGATAGTATTCTATAAATGCGCATCTGACCCTTCATAGACCTTCAATTTTATCAAAATAGACTGTTTTCTACAATCATCGGTTTTTCATGGAATTCATGTCAGAATTTTTGGAAAGATAAAGTTTTTTTTGACAGTTTACATTACACTTGTGTTGATATATAATAATATGGTAATAAAGGAGCCTTTCTATACATGTGTGCAGAAAAAAAGAAATTCATATTGGATTTGCCGCTTAAGGTTATTCTTACAGAAGACGGAACTTCTCACTTTCTCAGTCATAAAAAGCAGCTCCTTACTTTGCAGCTTGCGGACAACCGTTCTGCCCATGGTGTAAGCCTTGATCATTTTTCTCCAGGTTCCCTCCAGAACATGATTCTTCTTGACTATATTTCAAAGATGGAAATTTCCATGCCGGAATTTGTATCCCATCGTCAGGAAGTCATGGATCTGTCAAAGCTTATAGTTTTTTCAATTCTGTACAAGCAGTTTGACCGTGAGATCTATTCTCAGATCATCCAGTGTGAATGTGTAAGGCTTTACAACCGTTCTCATCCGTCCCAGCTTATCGATGAGAAGACTCAGATTCCTGAAAAACAGCTCAGGGCTACCCTTGCGATGAAGGATGCCACGATCCAGTCTGCACGTAAAACCATTCTTGATCCTGTATGGAAGAGCATCATGGCCAACAATGAATACTCTCCTGAAGAAAAGAACGTTTTCCTTTTGATGACTGAAAAATTTCTTAACCGACTTAGCCTCATGAACTGGTATATCATCGTCAAGTTCTATAAGGAAGAAGGTTTTTCTGAAATCCTTTCAATCTTGAGGCAGCAGCTGGCGAATTATATGACAAAATCAAAGGTTGCTGAGTATATTTCCGTTATGGTTATGGAACTTGCCCTCAATAATGAAAACAACAACGTAAAGAAGGCTGCAAAATATCTTTATCAGGGAATTGAAAATGCTGATACTTTGATTTTTGACCCTAAGATCCGTGGGGAAATCGTAAAGGAACTCCAGCGCAAGCATGAACTTGTATTCATTTCATGGACACTTGGTGGTGGTTCCATGTCCATCGGTAAGCAGGGACTTCTTCAGATTACTCTGTTCAACAAGGATGATGAGTTCCAGGAAGTCAAGGAAAACATTGAAAGCAAGATGGCTTCAAGCAATAAGAAGAAATCCCTTATTGACTTCTATCGCCAGATGCCTGAAGGCCAGGAAGGTACTGACCTTGGATTGTACTATCTTTCATATCTTGAAGATGCCTGTAAGAAAGTCAACATCAAGTTTGAATCTCTCGTCAATCAGTCTTCTACAAGTGATCTGACCATCATCAACTTGAAGTTTAATTTCGGATGAGCAGTTTTCCCCGTGTTTTAGCCGTAGTTTTATTCTCTTTTTTTCTCTTTTCCTGTTCAAATGGTGATCCGTCTGTTTCTTCTTCAAGTTATAAGTTGATTTATGATTTCAAAGATGAGGATTCCCTGCCTGATATTTCTCTTTCTGTTTTTGTTTCTGTAGAATCTGATGAAACACGAGGTGAATCTCTCAGGATCGTCAATGAAAAAAGTGGACTGGAATGGAAGTGTTCCGGCATTGAATTGAAAAAAATTGAAGCCAACGAGGATAATAAATGGGTCGGTTATACCAATTTCCGTCCTGCAAGAGATTCAAGTTTTCCAAAGGGGCTATATTCAGTTTGTTATGAGGATAAATCGGAACTGGAAGCTGAATCATCGTTCAGGTTGCTTTATCCGGATGAACTTTCCGGCGCAAAAAGTTCCGATTTTCCGCAGATATTCACTGTTCCGGCTGTAAAAAAAATTGCCATATATTCAAATGAAGATGAACTTCTTTTCTTTGGAGAAGAACCACATTCCTGGGAAAATAATGAAAACATTCTCATGGAATTGAAGACAGCCTGGAGCAAGAGGGTCTGTTATTGTATAAATGGAAATTCAATTTTTTGTCTTATGCCTCCAGTGGAGCTTGGAAATAAAAACTACATAAAAGAAGATAAAAGCGAGGAAAATTAATGCCAGACAACGTCAGTGAGAATTTTGAAAGAACGGATGATGATTCTGACAATTCGATTTTTAGAAGACCTGTCAGGACTTATGTCATCAGGGCAGGTCGCCTTACTACGAGTGAAAGAAAAAGTTATGATGAACTTCATCATGTCTGGTGCATTCCTTATGAACACAAGACGCTTAACTATACGGAAATATTCAATAATACAAATCCTGTGATCATGGAAATTGGTTTTGGAATGGGCCATGCCACATCCATAATCGCAGAAAACAATCCTGACATAAACTATATTGGCAGCGAAGTTCATGTGCCTGGAGTCGGAAGGCTTCTCGGTGACATCAAGACGAAGCAGCTGAAAAATCTTTATATAATTGAGCATGATGCCCTTGAGATCCTTGAGACAATGATTCCAGACAATTCCCTTGCCGGTTTCCACATTTTCTTTCCGGATCCATGGCCTAAGAAAAAACACCACAAGAGAAGAATGCTCCAGCGTCCTCGTACCGATCTTCTTGCAAAAAAGCTTGCGCCTGGCGGTTATCTTTATTTTGCAACTGACTGGCAGGAATATGCAGAAAGTGCCCTTGAAGAACTTAAGATGACTGAAGGTCTTGCAAATAAATACGAAGGTTATGCTCCTCACCAGGAATGGAGGCCACGTACAAAGTTTGAGCAGAAAGGACTTGATGCGGGTCGTGATATATATGAGCTTTTCTTTGTGAAAGAATAGACGATATATGGGAGGGAACATGGACTTGTTTGACATTGAAGCTGCCGCAAGAAAGAGCAGTGACGATCTTAAAAACTCATCAGTGAAGAGAATCTCAGAACTTGAAAAGCTCATAGTCAGATATCAGAACTCCTACTACAACGGTGAAAGTGAAATCCCTGATGCCGATTTTGACAGGCTTTGGGATGAACTTAAATCCCTTGATCCTTCCAATCCCATTCTTCATAAAGTAGGGGCCGACAGTGGCAATTTTGAAAAAGCTCCACATGTCATGCCTATGGGCAGTCAGGAAAAAGCCGCCAATCCTGAAGAATTTCTTGAATGGGCAAAGAAACACGATTACAGTGAATATCTTGTTGAATATAAACTTGACGGTGCCAGTCTTGAACTTCAATATATAAACGGAAAGCTTCTAAGGGCTGTTACACGAGGCGACGGAACCATAGGTGATGTCATTACCGATAATGCGGTGAAAATGAAGGGTGTTGTAAAGACTCTTTCATCTGATTTTTCAGGTGGAATCCGCGGTGAAGTAATCATGACTCATCAGATCCATAAAAACCTGTACTCAGACAAGGCAAACTGCCGCAATGCTGCAAATGGTTTGATGAAAAGAAAGGATGGTGAAGGCTCTGAAAATCTAACCCTCATCGTCTATGATGTCTGGGCTACTGATGGAGAGCAGCCTTTCAAGGATGAGGAAGGAAAACTTGACTTTCTGAGATCCAATGGATTTGAGACTGTTTCTCTGGCAATTGTTGAATCTGCGGATGATGTGATTGCCTACCGCGAGCGGGTCATGGAGATGAGGAAATCCCTTGATTATGACATTGATGGTCTTGTAATCAAGGAACGTGCCGTCAATCATGAAGATGCCTCCCGTGACAGACCTGAGCATCAGATTGCCTTTAAGTTCAGTCTTGAAGAAGCTGTTTCCGTTCTGCGTGAAGTTGAATGGGGGGAAACAGGATCTACATATACTCCTGTTGCTGTTTTTGATCCTGTTGAACTCAACGGAACGACAGTCAGACGCGCCTCTCTGGTCAATACAAACCTGATCAATTCCCTTGACCTTAAGATCGGCAGCCATGTTGTGGTTGTAAAGCGTGGAGAAATCATTCCAAAGATCATCAGTGTCGTTCCTTCACTGGAAAATGAAAAGCTTTCCGAAATTGAAATTCCGTGTAAATGCGGAACCTGTGGAAGCGACCTTGTTGATGAAGGTACCAGATTGTTCTGCCCGAACAAGTCATGCTCAAAAAAAGTTCTTCATCAGCTTTTAAAGTGGGTTTCCGTAGTCGACATCCGGGATCTTGGTGAAACACTTGTCACACAGCTTTTCAACACCTCTCTTGTAAAATCCATATCAGACATCTATAAGCTCACAGTGGAAAAGCTGACCCCGTATTTCCTTGATGCGGAAAGCATTGAGTCAGGAAAAAAATCCTTGGGTGCTGAAAAAGTTTATGCTTCGATACAGGGACACAGAAAAATTTCCCTTGCGAAATTCATTGCCGGTTTTGACATTGAAGGAATAGGCGAGACTGTCGTTGAAACACTCATGAGTGAAGGGTATTCAACTCTTGACAAAATGATGGGTGCGACTGAAGCTGAGATTGCAAACGTATACCGCTTTGCAGAAATTCTTGCCCATACTTTTGTAAGTGGAATTCATGAAAACAAAGATGAGATGCTTGCTTTGGTAAATGATGGGACAATAACCCTTGTTCAGGGCGAAAACACAGGCAGCCTTGCGGGACTTTCCTTCTGCTTTACCGGAGAACTTAAGACAATGAAACGTGCCGATGCCCAGAATATGGTTAAAGAAAAAGGCGGAACTGTAAAGTCTTCTGTTGTCAAAGGTTTAAGCTATCTTGTGACCAATGATACAACCAGTGGCTCTTCAAAAAATAAAAAAGCTGCCGAGCTTGGTGTTCCTATCATCAATGAAGAAGAATTCCTTGCTTTGGTAAAATAAAAAAGGCTGTCCGATAAGTAACTTCAGGGTGGTTGAGCGCAGTCGAAACCACCCTTGACTTGACAGCCTCTTGTAATGCTGTTTTATTTCTTTTTCTTTCCTAAGTAGGCTTCCTTAACGCTTTCGTTTTCAAGGAGTTCCTTTCCGCTTCCTGTAAGTACAATTTTTCCTGTTTCAAGAACATAGCCAAGGTCGGCTGTCTTCAATGCCATGTTTGCGTTCTGCTCGATAAGGAGAATTGTAACTCCAGCTTTGTTTACTTCCTTGATGATTGAGAAAATGTCCTGGACAACAAGGGGGGCAAGACCAAGAGATGGTTCATCCATCATCATGAGTTTTGGACGGCTCATGAGGGCGCGTCCTACTGCAAGCATCTGCTGTTCACCGCCGGAAAGTGTTCCTGCATACTGCCAGTTTCTTTCCTTAAGGCGTGGAAAGAGGGAATAAACCCATTCAATATCTTTTTCAATTTCTTTCTTGTCATTTCTGAGGTAAGCACCGATCCTCAGATTTTCTGCCACAGTAAGATCTGTGAAAACCTTGCGACCCTCAGGAACAAGAGCAATTCCTTCAGAAACTGTCTTGTATACCTTGTTGCCCACGATGTTGTTTCCAAGAAATGAAATTTCCCCTGATTCTGGAGAGACAATTCCAGCGATGGATTTGAGCAGAGTGGACTTTCCGGCTCCGTTTGCTCCTATCAGTGTTACGATCTTTCCTTCTGGAACTTCGAGACTTACATTCTGAAGAGCTTTGATTCCGCCGTATGATACGTTAAGGTTGTTTATTTTAAGCATTGTGGACTCCCATTATGATACTTTTTCTTCGCCAAGATAAGCGGAAATAACTACAGGGTCATTCTGCACTTCCTCAGGTGTTCCCTTTGAAATGAGGGCTCCAAAATTAAGTACGTAGATTCTGTCTGAAATATTCATTACAAGGTCCATATGATGTTCAATCATGAAAACTGTAAGCTTGAAGTCGTCACGTATCTTATAGATGAAATCCGTCAGGTTCTGTGTCTCCTGAGGATTCATGCCTGCTGCAGGTTCATCAAGAAGAAGAAGTGATGGGTTTGTCGCAAGGGCGCGGGCAATTTCAAGACGTCGCTGGAGACCGTATGGAAGTGAAGTACACTTTTCATTACGCACCTCATAAAGCCCAAGTATGTTGAGAAGTTCTTCCGTTTCCTGTCTCTGTGCTTTTTCCTCTTTTGAGTTCAGTCTGAATGTTGCTGAAAACACGTTGCTTGTTCTGCGGCAGTGTTTTGCGATGAGTACATTGTCGAATACACTCTGGCTTTTCCAAAGACGGATGTTCTGGAATGTACGGGCGATACCAAGTTTTGTAATCTTGTCTGGTGTTGGCTCAAGGTGATCTCTGTACATGCCGTTGTTTATGCCAGCATAGAGCTTTTTCATCTTTCCTCGCGGAAAGTTTTCAATGATTTTGTTTCCGTTGAAATATACAGCACCGTTTGTCGGTGAATAGACTCCTGTAGCAACATTGAATGCTGTTGTTTTTCCAGCACCGTTTGGACCGATCAGGGAGACGATTTCATTTTTGTTTACTTCAAGAGATAGATTGTTTACAGCCACAACGCCACCAAACTGCATTGTGACATTTTCCATTTTAAGTACGTTTTCTTTCATTTTATTCTATTCTCCTGATTTTGCTGAAAATGAAGGATTTTTCTTTTTGCCAATGGATTTGAAGAATCTCATGAGACCTGCAAGATTGAATTCATTTTCACCCATGATACCGCGCTGATAGAAAAGAACGATTGCCATGATGATGACGCTGAATACAACTTTGCGGAAACCAGGTTTCATGAATCCAAGGTGGAGTCCTCCAACAAAGACATTTGAATTGTCAAGGAATCTAAGCCACCATTCAGAACATGCGATGAAGAGGAAACTTGAGATGCAGCTTCCAGTTACGGAACCCATTCCGCCGATTACGACGATAAGAAGAATTTCGTAGGTCATGGCAGACTTGAACTGGTTTGCCTGAATAGTTGTCTGGAACATGGCAAGCAACGCACCTGAAATCCCTGCAAAGAAAGAACTGATCACGAAAGCCATTCTTTTGTGGTGTGCAAGGTTGATTCCCATGGCTTCTGCGGCAACTTCGTCATCACGAATTGCCTTGAACGCACGTCCGTAAGTTGAATTGATCAGCAGGACTATGATCGCTATGCAGACAGCTGCAACAGCGAACGGAAACAATGTAGAACGGAATACGGGATAACGGCGCAGAAGGTTTGAACCGTTTGTAATCACACCAAGCTTGTCCCACTGGAAAAGTGCTCTGATGATTTCAGCAAAACCAAGAGTTGCGATCGCCAGGTAGTCGGATTTGAGACGTAGAACCGGAAGTCCGATGAGAAAAGCAATGAAAGCTGCGACAAGACCTGCAAGGATCATTGCTGCAAAAAGAGGAATCGTAAACTGGATGAGTCCGCCATCAAAGTACTGGTAAACCTGTGCGCGGGATGCAACCGGAATGGTAAAAATGGCATATGTGTATGCTCCAAGAAGCATGAAACCAGCCTGTCCCAGAGAAAACAATCCTGTGAATCCGTTGAGAAGATTCATGCTTACGGCAACGAGAGCATAAATGGCACCCTTTTTCAGTACGGTAAAGAGCATGGAAGTTCTTGGAAGTATCTGCTCAAGAATTGCTACGGCAACAAAAAGCAAAGCCAGAAGGGCAAAACTTATAAATGTATTCTGATTTTTCTTGATATCAATCATCGCTTGTCTCCTTAAACTTTGTCTGTCTGCTTTTCGCCGAAAATTCCTGTAGGCATGAACATCAGAACAATGATGAGAAGAACAAAGGTGAAGGCATCGCTGAATGTGGTCCATCCAAGGCCCTTGATGATGTTCTCACAGATTCCGATTACAAAAGCTCCGATGACGGCTCCCGGAATTGATCCGATTCCACCGAAAACAGCTGCAACAAAAGCCTTGAGCCCTGGCATTCCGCCTGAAGTTGGAGTAACACCGGTATAATTTGAGAAGAAGAGGAGGGAACCGACTGCTGCAAGTGTCGATCCGATGACAAAAGTTGTACTGATGACTCTGTTGATTCTGATTCCCATAAGGTTTGATGTCTCAAAATCCTTTGATACTGCACGCATGGCCATACCGATCTTTGTATGCTTGATGAGCATTACGAGGGCGATTACAAGTGCGACAGTAAGGAAAGGAGTGATTATCGTCACTCTCTTTGTCATTGCAGATGCAATCTGTATAGGATCTGAGATCCATGGAATAGGAGGATAATACTTTGTAAGGCCTCCGGTGATGTACAGGGCAATGTTCTGCAGAAGATACGACATTCCGATTGCGGAAATCATGATCGACATGCGGGGTGCTTCCCTCAACGGTTTGTAGGCAATTCGTTCAATTGAAAAGCCAAAGAATGCCGTGAGCAGGATTGTGAATGGAATTGAGATGTAAAGCGGCATGCATGTATAGAGGTAGATCATAATGAGACCGGATGCCATGAAAACATCTCCATGGGCAAAGTTGATGAGGCGAAGGATACCGTATACCATGGTATACCCAATGGCAATGAGGGCATACTGGCCTCCAGTTGAAATCCCCGCCAGAATATAAGGCAGATTTGTGTTGAAGAAATCCATTTCAATACTCCGTCTGTTGATTTTTGTTATCGATAATCATTCAAGGCGTTTGAGTGATTACTGATAACAAAAATCAGCCCCTTAGGGCTGATTTTTGTCAATTAGTTGATCTTCTGGATTGCAACGAATTCCCATGTTGCATCGCTGTTGTTCGCGTGCTTGATGTATGCACCGTCGCGTTTTGCATCACCAGTAGCATCGAATTCGATGAGACCTGTGATACCTGTGTAGCTGATTCCAGGGAGAGCCTTCATGATGTCTTCACCCTTTGTAGAACCTGCTGCCTTGATTGCTTCAAGGGCAACATTGTATGCATCGTATGCCATTACAGGGTTTGCTGCAACGATATCGTTTCCACCGTTGTCTGTAAGGTATTCATTCTTTGAGTTGATCCATGAGCGGAAGTCCTTTACGAAGTCTGCGACTCTTGCGTCTGTTGAACCTTCAGCGAAGAATGTTGTTACGTTGATGTCAACGTTTGTTCCTTTTGCTGCATTGAGGATAACGTTGGAATCCCATGTATCGCCGGCGAGGATTGGCATACCAAGCTTCTGTGTGTTTGCCTGTTCGATGATGAGGGCAGCTGCTTCTGTTGAAACCGGTGAGCAGAATACGTCTGCACCCATGTTCTTTGCATTTGTTACATATGCTGCAAAGTCGCTTGTTCCTTCTGGGAATGTTTCATAAACAACTTCACCACCAAGCTTCTTGAAACCTTCGATGAAGTAGTTTGCAAGACCTACAGAGTAGTCGTCACCAAGCTTTGCAAGAACATATGCTTTCTTTGCATTGAACTTGTCGTGGGCAAGAGATGCGAGAACTGTTCCCTGGAATGGATCAAGGAAGCAGATGCGGAAGTAGTGGTCGTTGCCAAGTGTAACCTGTGGGTTTGTACATGTAATACCGATGGCAGGAATTCCTGCAGAAAGGAATGTGTCGCTTGCTGCGATTGAAACACCTGAACCGTAAGATCCAAGAACGATTGAAACTCCCTTTGATACAAGTTCAGAAGCTGCTGTAACAGCCTTGTCGTTTGATGATTCGTTGTCTACGCGTACAAGTTCAACCTTGTATTCTTTTCCTGCGATTGTGACTGTAGGAATCTTTTCGTTTGCATAGATTGCACCAAGAGTTTCCTGCTTTCCGCCTGCACCGTTGTCTCCAGATGCTGGTTCGTAGATACCGATCTTTACTGTGGCTGCCTTTGATCCACCACAACCTGTAAGAGCAAATGCCATTACTGCTGCTGCAAATGTAATTGCAATTTTCTTCATTTTAATTCTCCTGAAAAAAAGATGTAAAAATTATACTAATATTATGATGTTTTATAAACACCAAATTGTAAAAAATAGAAATCAGTTATGCTCACCAGAAAATGTAAAGTCCGAGGTGAAAAAGTCCGGGCTTACGGCTTCAAGGTTCAGTCTTGTTTCCCAATGAAGATGAGGACCTGTCGCAAGCCCTGTGGCTCCGCTAAGTCCAATGAGATGTCCCTGTTTCACAGAGTCTCCTTCCTTTACCTTCAGTTCGCTCATGTGGTAGTAAAGTGTGTAAAGCCCTGGAAGATGTTCGATGACAACGCTCCATCCGGTTGAAATTCTGTTTTCCGCCATGACGACTTTTCCGTCCGAGGCTGCGCGTACTTCAGTTCCTGCTGGAACTCCGTAGTCGATTCCAAGATGAAGGCTTGTGGAGGAATTCCCCGTGTTGTACTGGTAGACCCTTCTGTCTGCAAAGAAAGATGTGCGTCTTGTCGATTCAACAGGAGCTTTGAATGCATTCTGGCAGTAGACGTTCTGCGGATTTATTGTCTCAAGAATTGCGTTCAGTCTGCTTATCTGGTCCATTCGTGCTTTGCTTGTGTCGGTTTTTATGCTTGTGTTGGCTCCATCAAGTTCAAGAGTCTCAGAGACAAATTCCTTGTGTTCAAGAATGAAGGGGAGTGAAAATTCCTTTGTTTCGCCAAGGATCGTGTAGGTGATCCTGAGGCTGCATTTTGTATCCTTCGTCCACCATGAGGAAAGCGGAACTCCTGCAAGCATGGTCTTGCTTGTTTTTGTGGCTTTTGATACAGCGTAAAAGTCTGCGTTTCGAGAACTTTTGCCTTCGACAATAAGCTCAAGGTTTGCGGTGGACTGCGAGATGTCATTTTTCGTGACCTTTGCCTTTTTTGTTCCCAATGAGGTCTGTGTTATCTTCATGCGGACAAAAACTGCGTCTCCGGGAAATGCCTTCTCATTGTAGTTTACATTGATGCTGTAATCTTCTCCTGAAAATATGGCCTGCCTTGCAAACACCAGATTGGCGGTTGTAAGAACAGAAAAAATAACTGTCGTAAAAATCTTTTTCATATGCTTTTCCTCAAATCCTTTATGTTCAGCTGAAGTGTCTCTATTCCGTTGAATGTGTTTCTTTCTACGGAATACAGAATATCGACTTTATCACCGTTTTCAATTTCCCTGTGGAGCATGTCTCCGGCACCCCAGAACAAGGCTGGCCATTTAGATTTTCCACAGTCTAGATTCAGCTTGAGATGCGTGCGTTCCGTTTTTCCGACTGTAGTTGCCTGGATGACCGGGAGATTCCTTGACATGAAAAGAATTCCGTCGTTCTCATTTCCGTAGGGCTCAAACTGGTCAACAATCTTTATCAGATCCGGCGTCATGAACTGAGGCGGAACTTCTGCGTCGATGTTCTGCGATGAATCCTCTTCCCTGGATAATTCAATGGAGCTTGAGTTTGCCTTGAGGAGGGAAAGAAATTTTTCAAGGTCATTTTTTTCAATTGTGAATCCGGCTGCAAAATAGTGGCCTCCATGACTCACAAAAATGTCCTTCATTTTTTCAAGAAAAACGGTGACGTCGAAATTCCTGCAGCTTCTCATGGATCCTACGATGTATTCGCCGACGGATGTCATGATGATTGAAGGAATTCCAAACTCCTCGACATATTTGCCCGCAAGAATTCCTGAGACACCTTTGAAAATATTCTCGTTGTATACGACGCAAAGTTTGTTGCTGTATTCGCTGATGGAATCATGAGCCTGCTGGTGTGTCAGGTTTTTTGCTTCAAGAGTAAGGTCCTGTCGTTTTGTGTTGAGTTCAAGGATCTGCTTTGCAGTCTGTTCCCTGTAGGTTGGATCATCGGATGTGAAAAGGTCTACTGCGATGGAAGCCTGTCCAAGACGGCCTGCTGCGTTCAGTTTAGGATCTATGGACCATCCTATGTCCTTGGAAGTGATTTTTTTGCCGAGCAGGTTCAGCTGGGAGAGTAATTCCACAAGGCCCTTTCTTGTTCTTCCGGCGTTAATGTACTCAAGACCTTTGCGGACAAAAATTCTGTTTTCATCAACCAGAGGCATGACGTCTGCGATTGAGGCAAGGGCAACAAGCTGAAGGTCCTTTTCTTCCGCGGAAACGAATGACGGATTTTCCTTTTTAAGTTTCTGCTGAACATAGGTTACGAAGATGTTGTAGAATCCTCCGATTTCCGTAGGAGAGTGGTCGCCGTATCTTGCGATTCGTGACATTTCCTTTATTTGGGAAAGATCTGCGTTCCTCAATTGTGGAAAAAGGCCTGCGATCTCGTTCTTCATCTCAAGGACGTTGAAATCCGCGGAACCACCGAAAGCCTGTTTAAGTAAAGTTGAAGTTTCCTTTGCATCCCAGCACAGGATAAGCTGTCCCTGAAGGTATGAAGGCAGTTTTGAGTCGGAAATTGATTTCTCACCGGGAATGATGGTTTCCGTAAGTCTGCTTGAAGGAACAAGATTGCGGAGCTTGATGCATTCCAGCACGATTGAATCGTCCTCTGTCCGTGCGTTGAGCAATGTGACGTCGGATTTGTACCACTTGCTTCTGGAAAACCTGAGGGCACTTGCGAGCTTGTAGGTGAGTGCGCATCCGCAGATTTCCTCAAAGGGATAGCCGGAACCCTTTACCTTTGCGTTGAGGATTATGGAATCTTCTGGAACATTTTCCTGTGGATTATGATGGTCTGTGACGATGACATCGATTCCTTTTTCCGTGGCATAGGCAATCTCATTGTTGTTTGCTATTCCGCAGTCGACCGTAATGATCAGGGATCCATACTGCGATGCAAATTCATCAATCGCTTCGATTGAAAGACCGTAGGCATCATCACCCTGCGGTACCCGGAACTGAACGTCCACACCCATGGATTTTAGGCATTCGTATAGAATTGTCGTAGCCGTAACTCCATCCACGTCCCTGTCACCGAAAATCAGGACTTTTTCTGAATTTCCGTTTTCATCTTTTTCAGCTGCGTCAAGAATACGGTCTACCGCATCCTCCATGGAATTGAAAAGAAAAGGGTTGTGCTGATAGCGCAGGTCATCCTCAAGATAATAAAAAATATCGCGACCTTTTGTGATTCCGCGTCTCAGAAGTATGCTTGCCGTTATGGCATCGGTTTTGTATTTCTGCTGAAGTTCTTCAACATCTTTTTTCAGTACGTTTGTTTTGTTCCAGTTCAAGTTTTTTACCTTGGTTTTTTGATGTCAGGTCATCCCGGAAAATTAATTTCCCAGAAGCCGGATTATGCTTTTGCAACATCAAGTATACAATAAAAGGTAAGAAATTACAAAATTCCGGCACCGCTTTCCAGAGTCTCAAGCCTCGTTTCTGCTGCCTTTTCAATGAGATGGTACAGAAGCCTTTTTAGCTTATAGGCTGACTGGGCTGGTAGCAGCAGTTCCCTTACTTTTCCCGGGGTAAGCTCGTTTATTGCGGCAAGGTAGGTTATTCCGTGTATGTCGATTTTAAAAAGGCCGGCTTCATTGCGTACCTGTTCACTGCTGTAGGGAATGCAGTCTCCGCAGACAAAACCGTTCTGCAGTTCGATGTAGGAAGGTTCAGTTTCTTTTGCCAGCAGTGAAGTTCCGCATGAAATACATTCCCTTACGTCAGGCTGAACTCCCAGGATTCCCAGATAGCGCCACAGAAAACGCAGCATTCCAAGGCGGGCTTCGTCCTCGTTTACCGCATCTATCCCATCAAGAAATGCTGAAAACAGAACAAATGCACCTGCAGGATCTCCGGCGCACCTGGTTTTCATTATGATTTCTGCGCAGAGTGAAGCAGCCCATGCCTTGAAAAGGTTTTCCCTTATGGAAAGATGGATTTTTTTCGCATCAAAATCGGTAATTTTAACAGAATGTTTTATATTGTCGGTGTAAAGATAAAGGTTTCCGCAGTTGAAAGGCTGAACCATGGATCTGAGGCGGCTTTTAGGACCTCCGTATAACACACAGTTAATCAATCCTTGGTCGGGAGTCAATATTGTGACCAGGCGATTCTGTTCTCCCTGTTCCCTGAGTGAGAAGATTATTCCACGGGTTTCCCTGTTTCTGTCAGCCATGACTATAATCTATACGGATTTGGATTTTTAGGGAATGGTCTTTTCAGTTTTTGTGGATGCCCTTTGATTTCAGGGTGTCATTGTTACAAGTGTTTTTTTTCTATATAATATTTTCCCTATGGGTATTTTTGACGACGAGAAAATCGTGATTCAGGGTGCAAGAGAGCACAATCTTAAAAACATATCTGTGGAGATTCCACGCAACAAGCTGGTGGCGGTTTCCGGACTTTCTGGTTCCGGTAAATCTTCCCTTGCCTTTGATACTCTTTTTGCTGAAGGCCAGCGCCGTTATATGGAAAGTCTTTCGTCATATGCCAGGCAGTTTCTTGGAAGGATGGACAAGCCTGATGTGGATCTTATTACGGGACTTTCTCCTGCCATTTCCATTGAGCAGAAAACGACCCACAAAAATCCTCGTTCCACAGTTGGAACAGTAACGGAAATCTATGACTATTACCGTCTGCTTTTTGCACGAATAGGAAAAGCCCACTGTCCCGAGTGCGGCCGTGAAATCAAGGAACAGTCCGTTGACCAGATCATCGACACGATTCTTTCCTGGAACGAAGGAACAAAGCTTACATTGATTGCTCCTGTTGTCCGTGGCAAGAAAGGTGAGCACCAGAAGATCATTGACGACGCAAAGAAAGCTGGTTTTGTCCGTGCACGCATCGATGGTCTTATGGTTGAACTTGAGGATTCCATAAAACTTGACAAGCAGAAAAAGCATACCATTGAAATCGTAGTTGACCGCATTGTCTTGAAGTCCGACATCAGAAAGCGTCTTGCAGATTCAGTTGAGACAGCTTTGAATTCTTCAGGCGGAATCGTAGTGGCCCTGCGCCGTGTAAACAAAGGAGATGCTGCCTACAAGGAAGTCTGTGCGGCCATGGATTTACGCGGAACAAATTACGACCGCGACGCAGATTACATTGAAGAAGAAGTTTTCTTCAGCCAGAAAAATGCCTGTCCTGACTGTGGTGTTTCAGTTCCGGAACTTCAGCCAAGATTGTTCTCATTCAACAATCCATTTGGAGCCTGCCCTGACTGTACTGGTCTTGGTGAGAAAATGGAATTTGACATGGACCTCATTTGTCCTGACAGAAACCTGAGCTTCAATGAATACGCCTATGGACCTTTCAATCCGGAAAGCAACTGGAACAGTGCCTTGTTCGGTGCGGTTTTTGATGACATCGGGTTTGATGCAAATACTCCTGTAAAGGAAATGACAAAAAAACAGATGGACATCGTCTGGAACGGAACCGGAGACCGCGCTCTCAAATGGGTTTACCAAAAACAGAGTGGCGAGGGCATGAGCACATACAACAGACCATGGCCTGGAATTTTTTCAGAACTCCGCCGCCGTTATGCGGAAGCCTGGGGTGACAATGCCCGTGAAAATCTTGAAAAATTCATGTCCCATAAGGAATGCAAAAGCTGCTGCGGAAAAAGACTTCGCAAGGAAGCCCTTGGAGTTACCGTCGGCGGAATGAACATATGGGATCTTACTGAACTTTCCGTAAGTGATACTATAGAATTTTTTGAGAAGCTGGATCTTACTGAAACGGAAAGAAAGATTGCCGCTCAGGTTTTAAAGGAAATCACAAGCCGCCTTTCATTCCTCAAAAATGTCGGTCTTGATTACCTTACATTGCAGAGAAGTGCCGCAACTCTTTCCGGAGGAGAGGCACAGCGCATCCGTCTTTCAACTCAGATCGGTTCCGGTCTTACCGGAGTCATGTACATTCTTGACGAGCCTTCCATCGGTCTTCATCAGAGGGATAACCAGCGCCTGATAGATTCCCTTACATATCTTCGTGATCTGGGAAACACCGTCATTGTCGTTGAACACGACGAGCAGACCTTGCTTACAGCAGACTGGCTTGTGGACATTGGGCCGGGTGCGGGCGTTCACGGCGGAACTGTAATGGCCAGTGACACACCTGCCAACGTGATGAAAAATCCCAACAGCATTACCGGAAAATATCTTGCGGGCCTCATCCGCATGCCTGTTCCCAAAACGAGAAGAGAAGGCAACGGCAACTGCATTTCAATTCAGGGCGTGACGGAACACAATCTCAAGAACATTTCCTGCGACATTCCTCTTGGAACTTTCACCTGCATCACAGGTGTGTCGGGCAGCGGTAAGTCTACATTGCTTAACGACGTTTTCTTCCCGGCCGCAAGCAACAAAATAATGAAAAGCGAACTGCAGGTTGGCTCATATAAGAAAATCACAGGCCTTGAGAACATCGACAAGATCATCAACATAGACCAGAGCCCTATCGGCCGTACTCCGCGCAGCAATCCTGTCACTTACATCGGTGTCTTTGACAAGATCCGCGAGCTTTATGCTTCCATGCCTGAAGCAAAGGCAAAGGGGTACAAACCTGGACGTTTCAGTTTCAACGTAAAGGGTGGACGCTGTGAAAACTGTCAGGGTGCCGGAACAATCACAATTGAAATGAACTTCCTGCCTGATGTATTTATACAGTGTGATGTATGTCATGGAAAAAGATTCAACCGTGAAACCCTTGAAGTTCTCTACAAGGGAAAATCCATCAGCGATGTTCTTGAAATGACTGTGGAAGATGCCGCCGACTTCTTTGCAGGAATTCCTCACATCCAGCGTAAGCTTGAAACCTTAAAGAACGTTGGTCTTGGTTACATTACCCTTGGCCAGAACGCACTTACACTTTCAGGCGGAGAGGCACAGCGTGTAAAGCTTGCTGCGGAACTTGCCCGTCCTTCAACGGGAAAAACTCTGTACATTCTTGATGAGCCAACTACCGGACTTCATTTTGTCGATGTAATGAACCTGATGCAGATAATTCATGCGCTGGTTGATAAAGGAAATTCCGTTGTCATGATTGAGCATAACCTTGATGTAATCTGTCAGGCAGACCATATCATAGACCTTGGTCCTGAAGGCGGAACCGGTGGTGGTCAGATCATAGCGACAGGAACTCCGGAACAGGTCGCAAAAGTAAAGGGCAGCTACACGGGAAAATATGTTGCGGAAATGCTTGAGCGTGAAAAGAAACGCGATTCAAAGACTGAAAAATGATATAAAAAAACTGAGAATATAAAGTTGAAAAATTTTGCTTTCGTGAAAAAAATAAAATTCCTCTTTCTTTTATTTTTGTTCTCCATCGGCGGCGGGGTTGTTTTTGCGGCGGAAGACAATACAACTGTAATTACCATCGATGCAGCCGATACATCCAACTACAGGAAAAATGAGGCTGACGGAAGTGATGAAATTCTTCTTTCCGGCAATGTAATTGTTTCTGTTGAGAAAGGCGGAACCAAGCTTGTCATCAAGTCTGATGAAATCATCTATAACAGAACAACGGAAACTTTGTTTGCCAATGGCAATATTGAACTTGTCCAGTCTGGAACTTCAGCCGGCGAGCAGACGATTTCAGCTACAAGCCTCATAGTAAACACTTCGACACTTGAAGGAATATTTGACAACGGCCGTGCCGTACAGACCCAGAGTGACGCACTTAATCTTCCTTCAGGTTCAACTCTCATCGTTGCTTCAAAAATTTTCGGCCGTGACTCTTCAAGCACCATCGCCTTCAAAAAGGCTGAACTTACATTCTGTGATGACGAGAATCCACATTGGAAAATCAGGGCTTCAAGAATCTGGCTTCTGCCTGGTGGTGAATTCGCATTCCTCAATGCGGTCATCTCCATCGGTTCTGTTCCTGTACTTTACCTTCCGGCCTTTTATTATCCGAAAGATGAACTGATTTTCAATCCATCCTTTGGTTATAAGGAACGATACGGCTATTACTTTCAGACTACGACATATCTCCTTGGCCGAAAACCTCTCGAGCCTGTGGACAATACTGTAAGTTCAAGCAGTGACAGTTCATCTGCAGAAGATCTTACCAAAGGAATCTTCAACTTCATGAAACCGAGCGTTCTCAAGGAACAGAGGCGAGAAGGTCTTGTGCTCCACAACCTTGATGAAGATTACAGCGGAAATACTTCAAATTATCTTAAGGCTATTTTTGATTACTATGCAAACCTTGGTTTTGTAACGGGACTTGATGGTGTTTTCTCCCCATCCAATGAATATATCTCATCGATCAGTGCCTCTGCTAAACTTGGCTGGACAAACACTGTTTTCTATAACAAGGGGTTGTATACTCCATACTCATCAAAAGGTTTGATTTACAAAGATTCCGCAAACTTCATGGGATTGAAGACACCTTTCAGATATGCTGCCAATTTCAAAGCTGATATTTCAAAACCTGTCACATTCCGGCTTTCCATGCCTATTTACAGTGATCCATTTTTTACTGAAGATTTCGAAAGCCGTTCAGAATCTCTTGACTGGATCAGCTTTTTCATGAACAACAATTCAAAAGAAAAAACTGACAAGGAAGATACAAGTTCTCAGACAACGTCATTTACATGGAATGCTGAATCGTCATTTAAAATTCCTTTGCCTGAGTCGGTGATGCCTTTGATCAACAATTTCTCGATTTCAAATCTTTCGTCATCGATTATTTTCAATACAAAAAACAGAAATTTCTCCGATAAAGAGTGGGCTGCAAAACCGTCTGACTGGGCAGATAAGACTCCTGAAAGGGCTTTCTTCTATCCGTCTCAGGTTACTCCAATCAAGATTACAGGTAAGATCGACGGAACTTTGTATCAGTATCCTCAGGTTGTAAAAAAATCCAAGTTTGACTCTGTCTCTTATACCACAACCCTCAATATTCCTCAGGAGCTTATGACCGACAAAGAGAAAGAAGCCTACAATAAGCGTAAGGAAGAAGAAGCCGCCAGAAAAGCAAAGGAAGAAGCCGGCGAGGAATATGAAGTGCCAAAGGCCCAGGAGGCGGAAGAAGAAAAAAAAGAGGAGGGGGATAAGACATTCACTTTTACTCCTCTTGAAATCAGCAGCAGTGTTGGTGTAAAGGATATCAAAGATGCCGGATATTCACTTTCATATACCATCAGTCCTCAGTATTCGTCACAGCTGACCTACAATTCCAATGACATAGTGACCCCAGAGGATTTCAGCTGGTCTGACCTTCATTCGTCATACTATCAGATCCAGGTTCCGACAACGCTTTCAAGTTCCCTCACTGTCAAGGATAATTTTGCCTCGATGAAAAACAATTATACATTCAATCCTGTTTTCCAGAAGCACCCGAATCTTGACGGTTATACAACCGAGGCTTCGAAAAATTCCGTAAGACTCACCGACTACAAGGCAAAGAAAATGGATCTTACGAATACAAACAATATATCTCTCAAGCCTTTTGCCTATACGGAATATTTCCAGAACACAGGACTTGAATGGAATACAACGATCAAGCTGATTAAGACGGAATTCATAGGTGACGCTGAAAACCCTGAATGGGAATATATTACCGCCAAGCTTACTGATGATGAGGCTGTTACTACCCATACGCTCAGTGCTGTGCTTGCTGCAAATGAAGGGGATTTTGGTCAGTCTTTTACCATGACATCAAACCTTCCGCCTCAGAAAGATGAATATAACGGAACCTTGACATTTACTTTCCCGAAATTCTCGACCAGTGCAACAACAGGCCTTTATCAGAAGAGCAAGGAAGATACGGAATATCTCTGGAACCAGTTCAAGCAGTCTGCGACACTCAGGCTTTTTAATGATGAATTGACGCTTACAGAATCATATAACTATGAACTTGAGGAAAAATATCACGACTCCTTGAAACTGTCTGCAAGCTGGAAAAATCTTCAGCTGTCATACACCATGCAGTATACTACGGTCTATGACTTTGACCAGAAAAAAGGATGGACAGCAAAAAATGACAAGGAATTTGTTCCGTATAATCTGACCCTTGCATATGCGACCCAGAACAAAAAATATAAATACTGGAAAAATAGAATTACTTGGGCGCCTTCAGTGAGCTCAAGCATTGTCTATGATTTTGTAAGACCGACAAACAGTTATTTCCGCTTTGTTCCGAACATTACCTTCAATATCCATGATCAGTTTGAACTATCCTTCAGTTCTGAATCTCAGAACAACGTAATATTCAGGTATATTCAGGATTATGTCGGTTATGAAGATGCCATTGCCGGTGAGAAAAATGTGTTGAAGGATCTTTATGATTCCTTTGCGTTCTGGGGAAACGGGTCCCTGTATGACAGCGAGCAGACTGCACGAAAAGGTTCCGGCTTCAAGATCAAGAATTTCAAGGTCAGCGTAAAAAGAATCCTCCACGACTGGAGTCTTGAGGGAAACATTACATTCAAGCCTCGTTACGTTACTGATTCCGCTGGTAAAAAATCTTTTGACTATCATCCTTATATGACATTCGCAATTTCATGGCATCCTATGCCTAGCATGAAGACCAACCTTGTCGACGACTACGGAACATGGTCCCTCAACCCTTAGTTTTAAAACTTGATTTACTGAATATAATGGCATAAACTAGAAAGTGAAAATGAATTTTTGAAACTCAGGAAATCCATTTTGAATTTCTGATTTATGGGGGTGTTTTATGGCTGCAAAAAAAGATTCGGAAACAGCAAAGAAAATCAAAAAGGAATTGAAGGAATTTCTTGATACAAGCATCGCTGCATCAAAGAAAAGCCTTAAGAAAGCCGGTGTTGCATTAAGCGATCTTGGCGATGAAGCTGTCATCAAAATTGATGTTACAAAATTGAAGCTCAAACTCGAAAAGAACTACACGGAACTTGGAAAAATCTGTGCGGATGCCTTGCTCGAAGAAAAAAAAGCTTCCGTATCAAAAAAGACTGAAAAGGTTGAAGACATCCTTGATGTTGTCAAAACTCTCAAGGAAAAAATTGCCTTGAAGGAAAAGGAACTCAAGTCCCATTCAAAAAACAAGGGAACAAAAGCTTCTCCTAAAAAAGCTGAGGCTGCTGCCGGTGCAACAAATAAGAAGACTGCAAAACCAGCATCAAAAAAGAAGAGCTGATTTTTTACCGTCCCGGAATCAGGAAATGTCTTTCTTGATTTCAGCTATGGCTGTTGAAAGGCTGGACTCAAAGGCTGAGTTCAGTTCTTTCAGGTTGCCTTGTTTTTTCCCCCTCAGAACATCTTCAAGGGCTTGCCCTGCGAATGCTGCCTGTTCCGCTGCGATCTGTCTTGCAGCTCCCTTGAATGAGTGTACATATTCGGCTGCTTCCTGAAGTTTGTTTTCGCTTTCCAATATTTCAAGACTTTTTATGTCGAAGGTTTTGTCGTAGACAAATGAATTCTCAAGGACAAGAAGAAGCTCTTCGTCGTCTCCGACCATTTCCAAAGCAAGCTGTCTGTTAAATACTTCCATGCTGTTATAGTAACATATTGAAAATTCTGTTACAATCTAAGAATGAATAATCTGAAAACTACAATTAAAATAAATCTGATCGTGTCTGCGGTTTTTACATTGATGTGTATTTCCTTCAGGGCAGACATATCTCTTCTAGCTTTTCCTGTTGCCCTTGTTTTTCTCCTCGTTTTGTATTTTTCTTCCCATGATCAGCTTGTAAAAAAAGCAAGCATTGTTCATCTAGGAGCAATCAGAAGGGTGTTCCAATACGAGCCTTTCGTTTTCATAACTGCCTTCGTGATCCAGCGTTCAGGAAAGGAAGGTTTTCATATTGCCTTTGATGCGGTCTGTTCTATTGTATGGATAGCTGTGACCGTGATTTCATTCCGGCTGCAGTATCTTGTGTCTGAAAAAAGGGTTTATTCCTACAGTGATGAATGGAAGTCATACCACGAGGATCATCCGGTTATCAAGCCAAAAGGACTTAAAAGAGTTGCTGTAGAAATCGCCGAATGGATTGACGCTTTGTTTCAGGCTGTGTTTACCATCGTGCTTCTCAATATTTTCCTTTTTCAGCTCTACGAAATTCCGTCAGAAAGCATGGTGCCCACATTCCTCATAAAAGACAGGGTCATCGTATTCAAGACCTTTGCAGGACCAAAATTTCCTCTCACGGATTTCGGGCTTCCTTATCTGACAAAGTATAATCGTGGCGACATCGTAGTGTTCCGCAATCCCCACTATGGTATTGAACGCAAGAACGAAGTGAAGACTTTCCTTAGCCAGTTCATCTACATGTGTTCCCTTACGTTGCTCAAGACCAATACTGACGAAAATGGTGAGCTTAAGGCGGATCCTCTTGTAAAACGTGTTTGTGCGCTTCCTGGAGAACAGATCTATATGCTCGACGGAACTTTGTACAGCCGGACAAAAGATGACAGTGAATTCAAGGCTGTTGAAAAGGATTCTGAATGGGCAGCCTGGGACCTGAATCCTCTTTCTGAAAAAACTAAATCAAAGATAATGCAGATTCCTCTTTCAAAGCAGCAGGCATCTGATGTTCTCGAAGTTGAATCCATGAGGCGCAATCTGGATCTTGTATCAGCAAGACTTGAATGTGAAAGCCTTGCAAGGGAATTCTCGTTGCTTGCAAGGCCAAAGGAAAATTCCCTTTCCGTGGAGGAGCTTTTCTCTAAAAGCGAGATCATGGTCTACAACCTTTTCAGCAACGTGAACAATGAAACCATTTCCTTGCTTACTGCTGAAGGCGGAGCACAGTGGTTTGACAGTTTCATGAACAGCTGGCATAGGTCGGGTGAAATTACTTTTGACGATAAATACGAAGAATGTTGTTTCAGATTGAACGTAATGGTCAAACTTGTTTTTGGGCGCCTTGTCGTGAGAACTGCCACTCTTATCAATGACGGTGTTTCTGCTTCAGAGTGGGGTAAAGATAGTATAAGACTTGAAAACTACGAAAAGGCCCAGAAAATTTCGGATTATGTTTTTGAGATGGATTTGAGAAATCTTCCTGTTTTCCCTCCATGTAGCGCAGATGGAAGCGCAAACTATATTCCTGAAAACTGCTACTTCATGATGGGAGACAACCGTTACAATTCCCTTGATATGCGACACAGCTATGAACAGTCTTTGGATCCACTTTCAAAAGCAGATCCTCACTCAGTAACCTATTACACTAACATTGCCCCTCAGTGGGTCAACAGAAACCGTATGCTTGGAAAAGCATGTTTCCGCTTCTGGCCATTGAACCGTGCCGGTGCTCCTGGTGTCGGCATGAGTGAAATACGAAAGTAGGTTCCTGATAAAAAAAGGGGCTGTCCAATAAGTATTCATGACAGGGGCATTGGACTGTCGAAATGACCAATGACACATCGTGGTGGTTTCGACTACGCTCAACCACCCTGAAATTACTTTTGGGATAGCCCCTTTTTTCATTGATTTTTTATAGATTACATTCCGCGTCCGTGGCAAGCCTTGTATTTCTTTCCGCTTCCACAAGGACATGGATCGTTGCGGCCAACCTTAGGCTGAGTCCTAATGACAGTAACATTCTGACTCTGACGTCCACTTTTCATTGCGCTTTCCCTTGCTCCCTGCTGTGCCTGTCTTGCGTTGAAGGCACCGTTGGCATTGTTAGATGCCATTGGAGACTGGGATGCTGCATCTTCATGCTTTGCGTTCATCTGTGTCGGCATGACACGCTTTGGAGCTGGTTCTCCGTTGATCTGAACCTTGACCCTGAAGATAAGGCTTGAAACAGTGTCACGGATGAAACCGAGCATTTCATCAAAGGCATCGAAACCGTCGTTCTTGTATTCCGTCAAAGGATTCTTCTGTCCGTAACCGCGCAGGTGTACCGATTCCTTGAGACCATCAAGGAATTCAAGCTGGTCAAGCCATTTCTTGTCGATCATCTGGATGTACTGGTATCTGATGAACATGTTGAACTGGCTCTTGCCTACAAGCATTTCTTTCTGGGTGATATCATCCTTGAGAATTGCCTTGACTCCTTCCGGTGTGAGACGGTCGTATTCTACATTCTGGCCGAAAGTAGTGCGGATCTTATCTGCAAGCTGACTCTTTGAATTTCCTTTTGCATTTCCGTATGTAGCAAAAATGTCGTCAACTGTTTCAAGAGCATTGTTGAGGACGCGTGTGCTAAGATTTTCATCCATAAGGATTTCATCCCTCTGTCCGTAGATGAACTTTCTCTGCTGGTTAAGAACATCATCGTAGTCAAGAAGGTGCTTACGGATTTCAAAGTTTCTTTCTTCAACCTTCTTCTGTGCCTTTTCGATTGAGCGGTTGAGCATAGGATGGTTGATAGGCTCACCTGGCTGCATTCCGATTCTTGACATGATGGCCTTCATCTTTTCGCCACCAAAGAGTCTCATGAGATCATCATCCATTGAGATGTAGAACTTTGAGCGTCCTGGATCTCCCTGGCGTCCTGAACGGCCGCGCAGCTGGTTGTCGATACGGCGGCTTTCATGGCGTTCAGAACCGATGACGTAAAGACCACCAAGAGCCTTTACTTCGTTGCAGTCAGCAAGCCATTTGTCGTATTCCAGCTTGCGTGCTTCGTCCAGTTTTTCAGGTGATGCGTCAGTTCCGGCTCTCTTGAGGGCGCGGCTTTCGAGTGATCCGCCAAGCTTGATATCTGTACCACGACCTGCCATGTTTGTAGCGACTGTAACGGCACCTTTGGCACCCGCATTTTCAATGATGTGTGCTTCACGTTCGTGGTTTTTTGCGTTCAAAACTTCGTGTGGGATACCGTTGCGTGTAAGGATTGCGCTTAAGTGTTCAGACTTTTCAACTGAAACTGTACCGATAAGGACTGGCTGCCCCTTTGCGTGGGCTTCCTTTACTTCCTTTGCGATGGCAACCCATTTGTCTGATTCGTTAAGGTATACCTCATCGTCTTCGTCCTTGCGGGCAACAGGTCTGTGTGTAGGAATTGCAACTACATCAAGTTCGTAGATTTTTGAGAATTCAACGGCCTCTGTTTCTGCTGTACCAGTCATGCCCGAAAGCTTGTCGTACATGCGGAAGAAATTCTGGTATGTGATCGTTGCAAGAGTGCGGCTCTTCTGTGCAATCTTAAGGTGTTCCTTTGCTTCGATTGCCTGGTGGAGTCCGTCACCGTAGCGGCGTCCTTCAAGGATACGTCCTGTGAATTCATCAACGATCTGGACAAGTCCATCCTGAACTACGTAGTCGACATCGTTGTGGTAAAGGGTATGTGCGCGCACAGCCTGTGTGAAGTAGTGTACATATTCAAAGTTTTCTGAGTCGAATACTGTAGTTCCTTCAGCGATGAGGTGCTGCTTGAGGAGTATGTCGTTGATCTTGTTCATACCCTTGTCTGTGAAGGAAACGCGCTTGGATTTTTCATCAAGCTTGTAGTCGCCTTCAAGTGCTTCCCTCTGTTCTGGAGTCATGTCCACTTCATCAGGATATTCGTTTGTCTTTGGATCTTTTTCAACTTCCTTGAACATTCCGACGTACTTGTCAACTTCATGGAATTTGAAGGTGTCGTCTTCAGCCTGTCCGGAAATGATGAGAGGTGTTCTTGCCTCATCGATGAGGATGGAGTCAATTTCATCGACGATACAGAAATTGAAGCCACGCTGTGTTTTTGCGGACATTTCAATCTGCATGTTGTCGCGCAGGTAGTCAAATCCGAATTCACTGTTTGTTCCGTAGGTAAGGTCACAGCTGTAGGCGGCCTTACGTGCTTCGTTGTCCATGTTTGACAGGATGCATCCTACAGTCTGGCCGAGGAATTTGTAGACGCGTCCCATCCATTTGCTGTCACGTTCTGCAAGGTATTCGTTTACCGTAACGATGTGGACACCTTTGCCTGAAAGGGAATTGAGGTAAGCGGCACAGACGCACATCAAAGTCTTACCTTCACCAGTCTTCATTTCAGTGATTCTTCCCGAATTGAGGACAAGGGAACCCATGAGCTGGCAAGGGTAGGCACGTTCCCCAAGAACACGGTTGGCGGCTTCACGTGCAAGTGCAAATGCATCTACAAGAATATCATCAAGAGTTTCGCCATTGGCAAGGCGATCCTTCAAAATCTTTGTCTGTTCCGGAAATTCCTCGTCTTTGAAAGACTGGGCCCATGGTTCTCGGGCTTCTATAGCTTCTACAACAGGCACAAGAGCCTTGACGGCACGGTCATTTGCCGAACCGAATACAAATGTCAATACTTTGTCAAACATAATGGAATAATATACACTAAAAAGGAATAAAATTCAAATATTTGCCGGATATTGGTTTTATGGCCGGCATCTGTTTCAGTCGATCAGATGCAATATTGAAATTTATCCGTTCTTTTTATATCTTTAAAACATGAAATTTTCATTGAAATCTTTGAGTCTTGCAGCTTTTTCCATCATGCTTCTTTCCTGTTCAAAAAGCCGTATAGTATCAAGTGTGGAAAAGGAAAGTCTTTTTACACTGAATTACGGAAATTTTGAGGATGAGCTGAACCTTTTCGATTTTGCCCATTCCGGAGAGATAAATACATCACTATGCATGCGTGACGGTTTCTTCTATATAATGAATGGTGAATCAAAGAAAATCATGGAAATGAACAGTTACGGAGATCTGCTTACTCTCTATTACAACAACGAGACCAATCCAGTTCCGTCCTTTGCCGGAAATTCCGAGGCTTCAAATTCCACTAGAAATGCCGTTGCCTATCCTTTCAATGAGATAACGGACATTGCTGTCGATGCGAGAAAATATCTTTATGTCGTTGAGCGGCTTCCCCTTGAACGCCAGGAAAATGACAGCAAGGCTAAACTTGCCCTCAGCCAGGTAGTGCTTCGCTTTGATGAAAACAAGAAATTCATCAATTATATCGGCCAGCAGGGGCCAGGCGGAACTCCATTCTCCTACGTGAAGAAAATTTACACTACCGATAAGAACGAACTTGTGGTAGTCTGCACGACACCGACGGGAATGACAGTCTACTGGTACTCGGACGACGGATTTTTGCTGTATACGATTCCGGTGGAAAAACAGAACATTCCCAATCCATACATTGAAGAAAGCAACGATTATTTCTTTTCCCTGGACAATATAATACCTGACTACAGGAACAGGATCATCTACCTTAAGGTTGATTATTTTTCAAGCTATGTCGACGAGTCTTCAAGGGTTCAGTCTGGAATTGAATACGTTTCATCGCTTATCCATCCTTTCAAGGTTGAGGAAAATGCCTACGACATGCCTATAACGATTCCTCCGTACAGTGAGGAAGTTTCCGAAGGTTTCAGCAAGGAAAGCTATGACATTCCTTATGATTTTCTTGGCGTCACTGATTCCGGCTGGCTTTACTTTATCGTTAGCTCACAGGATGGTTTCACGGTCCAGATGGTTCAGTCTGACGGTCAGAGAATCCTTAAAAGAAACATCGCATTGAACAGGGAAGAAAACCTTTACTATTCTTTCAGCCTCAGCAGGGAAGGCATCATTTCCGTACTTCTTGTTGAAAAGGAAAAGGCCAGGGTTGCATGGTGGCGTGCGGATTCATTGATCCAGGCAGTGATAAAGAACTGATATGAAAGAAATTTTTGACGACAGACCAATAGAAATGATGGATGACGACGGTGACAACCTTGTTTTCCATTATGAAAAGGGAAGTTTCAGAAGACACGAAAATTCAAAGGTCAGGGAACTTGCCACAAAAGGCGTTCAAAATCCCGGCTTTTTTAAGGTCCTTGTCTCGACTAAATCAAACCGCTTTGTTTTTTTTGCGATGCTCATCTGCATCGGTGTTAGCGTGTTCCTTGGATTTTTCAGAAAAGAGGATACTGACATGATCGGTGGCGTCAGGTGTTCAGTTTCCGCCATTTCCTTCAGGGAAAATGTCTATGCGACTTTTGAGATGTCCGATTCGTCAAAAAAAACTGGTGACCTTCCCGTGGTCCTGGATGTTGCCCTCGAGTGCATAAATTCCGATGATGCGGTGGCTGACAGGTACACTGAGGTTGTTACATTCATTCCAGGTAAGAAACAGAATCTGGATGTCAGTTTCCCCGATTATGAGATAAGAAAAATCAGGGCGGTGGTAAAGTGTGGTGATTCTGAGAAGACGCTTACCGCACGGATCATTTCCAAAGGTTCAGATTAAATCCTCTGGGATATTTTCTTTATAAATTGCGTTTTTCATATAAATCTATTATTCTATAAGTCATAGGGTATAAGGAACAATTTCTGTTTTAAGGGGTTTTTATGGCTCAGTTTTACTTTCTGTCAATTTTGATGAACATTCTTGCGGGTCTCATTCTTGTATTCGGTATAAATCTAGTTTCGGAAAGAGTTGATGACGATTTTGACGAGGATATTTCCGAGTCTGACAAGAAGGTCAAGAAAACTTTCGGCGACCTTGGTCTCGACAGCCCTGGCTTCAGAATGGTGACTGGTATACTTTGCGTCTTTGTTGCCCTTATGAAGATTCTTTCAGTCTTCAGAAATGATGTTCCTGTCATCGGTGATCTGATTCCTGCTTTTGCAGGGTTTGCAGGCGGTGCTTCCATTCTTCTCGAGTATTATGTCTATACATCTGATCAGGAAATCTCAGTCAATGAAAACGTTCAGAAGGTTTTCATCGATTCAAGAAAAATAATCGGCTATATCTGTTTTGCTGCCGCTGTCATGCATTTTGTTTTTCCACAGGTTCTTTTCCTGTAAAAGAGGGTGTGCGTCATGTCTAATGTTTCGATCGCCTGCATCGCTTTATGGAAGAACAAGGTCCTTGTCGCCCACAGAAATCCTGTTGGTCAGATGGGTGAACGCTGGGAATTTCCTGGTGGAAAGGTTGAAGACGGAGAGGATGAGGCAACCGGCATTGTCAGGGAATTCCAGGAAGAGTTTGGTGTGAAGGTCAGGGTCGGTGAGCATATAGCTGATGCTGAGTTTGAGCACAACGGAAAAAAAAGACAGCTACACGCCTATAGAATTTTCGTTCCGCACAAAGGAATTTTCTTTAAATACAAGCTTACAGAACATACGGAATACAAGTGGGTTGAATTCTCTGAAATCAGGAATTTGAATTTTGTTGATTCCGATCTTCTTATTTATGATGCCGTAAAGGAATACGCCCGGAAGGTTTCCAGATGAAAAAAATTTTTCTTTTATTCATTTCTGCTTCCTTTTTTTTATTTTCTGGATGCAGGAAAGAGAAGCCTATAAATCTAGACTTTGAGGCTTCCAGAGGTATTACGCCGGATCAGGAATGGGCAGTTGTTGTCGTTCCTTATGCGGCTTTTCTTGAGAAGTGTGATTATTCAGCAAATGTAAAAAGCCATGCAAGGCGTGGTGACATTTTTCTTGTGACAGGAAAAGAGTTCGTAAAGAAAGAAAACCAGGATAATACAACGAGACGCGGCAAAAAAAATGCCGATGAATTCGAGTGCTGGTATAAGTTCGATCAAGGCTGTCTTTCTTCAAGCCTGGTGGACATATACGACACAAAGCTTAAGGCGGAAAACGCTGCCTCAAAGTTGAACGAAGGCAAATGAAAAAAACTCCGGAAGAAAATGAAATGCTTTTCAGATCTTTCCGGAGTTTTTTATTCGGTTCTATTTTGCAAGAATCTTATTGGCGGCTTCTTCCACTGTTATGTCTGCAAACTGCTCTCGAGTCTTAAGGTTCTTGAGGGTGAGCTTATTTGCGGCAGCCTGTTCCTTTGAAACAAGAATTCCCCATGGCATTCCTTTCTTTTCCGTGACGGTGTACTGCTTGTTCATCTTTACGCAGTCAGGGAATACTTCAACTGCAACTCCCTTTGCGCGAAGTGCGCTGGCAACACCCTGATAGTGGGCTGCAAGTTCTTCATCTCCGTTGAAGATTTCTGCATCAAGGTAGCTTCCCTTGGCTTCCGTGATTCCAAGTTCAGTGAGGCCTGCAATAAGACGGTCAAGTCCGATTGAAGCACCAACGCCCGGAAGCTTGTCCTTCATGTAAAGGCCTGCAAGATTATCGTATCTTCCGCCTGAACAGACAGAACCGATTGAAGGAAGGTCATTGAGGAATGTTTCGTAAACAACACCTGTGTAGTAGTCAAGACCGCGTGTAATGCTTGGATCGAGGGTGTATGTTCCGTCGATGCCTGCAGCCTTCATCATTGCGTAGATGTCCTTCATGCGCTTTGAGTCAAGGTCTTCACCGCCTGCAAGGTTTTCGATGTTTGCAAGGGTTTCTTCAAAAGAACCACATGGCTTGATGTAGCCCAGAATTTTTTCTGCGCTTTCTGCGTTGCCTGTAACTTCAGAGAGTTCCTTCTTTACTTCTTCTTCGCCGACTTTTGCAAGCTTGTCAACAATGCGGAGAATGTCGTCAGACTTGTCCTTGGCCCCGATTTTTTCAAGGAAGCGGTTGAAGATTCCGCGGTGGTTAACGTGGATGGTGATTTTTTCAACGCCGATGGAAGCAAGGGCTGCCTTCATCAAAGCAAGAACTTCAAAGTCTGCTGTCGCGCTGTCTGTTCCGACGGTGTCAAAGTCGCACTGGATGAATTCACGGTAGCGTCCTGCCTGTGGTTTTTCTCCACGCCATACCTTTGAAATGTGGTAGCGCTTGAAAGGGAAGTAGAGTTCTTCCTTGTGCTGAGCAGTGTAGCGTGCAAATGGAACCGTAAGGTCAAAGCGCATTGCGACATCACGGCCGCCGTTGTCTTCAAAACGGAACATCTGCTTTTCCGTTTCGCCGTTGCTTTTGCGCAGAAGAATCTCTGTATATTCAAGTACAGGCGTGTCGATAGGAACAAATCCGTATGAGCGGTATGTATGTGTAAGCTTTTCAATCAAATCAGAACGCAAGATTTCGTCCTGTGGTAAAAAATCCCTGAAACCTTTCAAAATCTTTGGCTGAATCAAATCCATTTTTATATCCTCGTTGTTTTGTTTGTTTTGCAAGTTTTTTTAGTTTATAAGAAAAGCAAAAAAAAAGTAATAGGGGGGAGTATTAACAATTCATAATTCATAATTCATAATTCATAATTTTCTTGAAACCTGATGTAAATTATTTCAAATATATGTATAATTCCTTTGGAGGATTCGGGCAAAATGCTGTTTGCTGTGGACATCGGAAATACAAACGTTGTAATCGCGGTCTTTGACGGAAATAAAATAATCCAGCAGTGGAGAATCAGCTCAGATACAAAAAGAACCGGCGATGAATATACATCCATAATTCTGACTTTGTGCCGTGATGCTGGAATAGATACGACTTTGTTCAGCAAGGGAATCATAAGTTCCGTAGTTCCGGCTTTGATAGGCCCTTTTGTAATTGTATGCCAGCGCGTCGTGAAAAAGCATCCCTATGTTATCAATACAAACCTTGCCCAGGAAGGAACAATTCTGCCGGTTCATTTGAGCGGACATAGCAGCCGTGAGCTTGGTACCGACCTTCTTTGCAATGCTGTCAGCGCATGGAATTTATTCCACGGAGCAAACATCGTCGTTGATTTTGGAACTGCCCTTACTCTTACAGCAACTGATTCAAAGGGGATTATTTTAGGCGGAACCATTTCTCCCGGCCTTGGAACTGCCGTGAAGGCACTTGCCATGAATACAGCCCAGCTTCCTTTTGTTCCCCTTGAGGCTCCAAGAAAAGTGATCGGAGCTACAACAAAGGAAGCCATTCAGTCCGGTATTGTACTTGGTTATAAGGGACTTGTAGAAAGTCTTGTCAGCCAGGTGAAAAACAACATGCATGAAATTTCCGGAGACAAGCCGGAGGATATAAAGGTAGTCGCTACAGGCGGATTGAATTCAGTCTTGAAGCCTATTACCGACTGTTTTACGATTGTAGATAAGGAACTTACTCTGAAAGGCCTTAAGCTTATTTCAGAACTTATCTGATTTTTTTTCAGGAGGAATTTATGAAAGCAATAATCGCAGCCTTGATCTGTGCAGTATCTGTTTTTGCATCATCATTGGTAATGTCAAAGGGAATGACAAAAATCGTTCGCGACAGAAGCGTCACCGTCAGAGGACTTTCTGAAAGGGAAGTGGATGCGGATATGGCGGAATGGAAACTGTCGTTCTCAATTGGCGGCAATGACCTTCCTGAGCTTCAGAATGAAATAATAAAGAGCACAGAGATTGTAATTGAATATCTCAAGTCATACGGAATGGATGAATCGGATTACACTGTCCTTGCTCCTGAAATTACCGATATTGCCATGAATGCATACCTTGACAACCGTGACAGAAGATACAGATACATTGCCAAACCTGCAATCCTGGTAAGATGCGGCAAGGTTCAGCAGGTGAGAAAAGCATCGGAAAATACACTTGAGCTTATTGGAAAAGGAATCTCCGTAAACACAGAATACGGAACCCACGTCAACTATGTATTCAATGGTCTCAATGACATTAAGCCTGCCATGATTGAAGAGGCTACAAAAAATGCACGTGAAGCTGCGGAAAAATTTGCCCGTGACAGCGGCAGCCGTGTCGGTAAGATTCAGAGCGCTACCCAGGGACTTTTTTCCATTGATGATGCCGCAACTGGAATGGAATATAAAAAAACTGTCCGTGTCGTGACAACTGTTGTTTACGGTCTGTCGGACTAGGGGATTTCAGGTTATGAAAAGTTTCTGTCTTTTTGTTTTTTCTGTTGGTCTCTTTTTTTTGTCATGCCGTTTCGAGGTAGACAATTCAAATAAATCAGGAACCAGCCAGACGGTGGAAACTTACGGTGGAACTGTAAAGAAAGAATCTGAATATTTTAAGGACGGCAAAAAAAGTTCCGACTGGCTTTTCATCCATTACATGGATGCTGATAATAGTCTGGATTATGGTATTAACGGATATCCACTGTTCAGGGATTTAAATGAAATTGAAAGTGGAATGTTTGCAATAAAAAAAGGTGATGGGACTCCTAAATCAGACTGTGATTCAGTCAATTATGTGGTACTGTTTGATGGAGCAAAGGCAGGCCATCCATTTACGCATCTTTATGATATTGGTCCTGATAATAATGCCGGTGCAATTGGTTCAGCTACCATTGATATCATTGATGTTTCATTCATAAAAAATGCAGACTATGAAGCAAATATGGCGGACTATAAAACTCTGGAAAAGTTTCTTCTCTGGGTCAATGAGCATTATGAAGCAGATCACGTTATATTTGTTCTTGGCTCCCATGGGGGAGGACCAGGAGGTGATTCCACTTATCTTGATGTAAACAAGTCAACACGAGTTATTTGCCCTGATGAAACCAATGCAAAGAATAGGTACATGTCCAGCAGGGAATTTGCTCAGGCTTTTAAAAATGCTGGTTACGGTCTTTCAAACAGACTTGATATGATGCTTTTTGATATATGTTTGGGAGCAGGATTTGAGGACGCCTATGAAATTAAGGATCTGGCAGAATACAGCATTGTTTCTCCAGAGGAAATTCCTGGAACCGGTCAAAATTATGCTTCATTACTTGAATTGTTTAACGGCAGAAAAGGAAAACTGACTGTTTCTGATTTTGGCCTTGGCGTGTGTAAAAATTTTTTTAACGCTTATTATAATTTGACCAATATAAATGGTAGTGCGTTTTATCCGACTATAACCATGATTGACCTGTCAAAGGTAGAAGCCTGTGCTGACGCCGTAAATTCCATGGCAGCCCACATAATGGCTTTTGCAGCTCCTGATGTCTACAGAGATTATTTTAACGGTGTATGGAAATACAAAGGTTTCTATAATTATCTTTATGACGCCGGAAAGTTTGCATGCAAGGTGAAGGAAAAAGCAGCTGATGCAGGTGTAAATAATTCTGCATCTAAAGTTGTGTCCGCATTGGATGATATGATCGTATGGTCATGGAAACGGAAAAACGATGCAAATGACATTTTCGTTAACAATGCATATATAGACGGTTCCTATACGGCAGAGAACAGTCCCTATGGCGTCACATTGTGCGGAAGGTCAAGTTCTGTTCTTTCAGTTGCAATCCAGCCATGGTACAGGACTGAACTTGAATTCGGCAGACGAGACGGTGGCTGGGCTGACATGATCATGAAATGTTTTTCAAAATAAAAAATCTTCAAGCCTTACCCCGTCTCCGTTTTTTACGTTACGTGATAGTGTTGCACCGGTCAGGGTGTCGATGAATTCAGGACTTATTCCCGGCGTCAGGATTTTTTCAGTACGCAGGATTTTTATGTCATCTGCCCCGATCTTTTCTCCTTTCTTCATGGATCGCATGTAGTGGAGACTTCTGTTTGTTCGGCCGTAATTTGCGTATTCAGCCGGGGCAAGTTTTTTTACTCCTGATCCAAGGATCGCTTTAAGCCTTTTTTCATCATATTCATATTCCAGCTGACGGTAGATTTCATTTTCGCCGCCGTGGCGCATGACAGCTTCCGCCTGATGTACGCTGTGCACCATGATCTTGAACATTTCCGGTTCCAGAGCAACAGGATCGTCCAGTCCGCTGTCTTTTCTGCTTAAGGTGATGTGCTTTTCTATCATTGAGCCGCCCATGGCAACACTGAGGACCGGTACAAGAACCGGATCAAGACTGTGGTCGCTGATTCCTGTGGGAATGCCAAAAATCTGGCCCAGGGTCTTGACGCAGCGGACGTTGTATTCTTCTTCCGGAGCTGGATAGAAAGTCAGACAGTGAAGCAAGGTCAGATCTGGAATTTTTTTGACCATGTCACATTCTTTTTTGCTGCTGCAATTTTGAATTATTTCAAGTGCACGCTCAATGTCACCGATCTTTGAGACTCCGCTGGACAGGATGATCGGAATTGTTCCGTAGAATTTAGCGCATTCTTTAAGCATTGGAAAATGGTTTACTTCAGGACTTGCAATCTTTATGGCGTCTGGTTTGAGTTCAGCAAGAAGAGAAAAAGATTTAAGTCCAAAAGGGGAGCATGCAAAAAGCAATCCCTGCTTACGACTGTATTCCATGCACCGGGCGTAGAAATCCTGGTCGCATTCAAGGCTTTTGAAATTGTCATAAAGTCTGGTTTTGCCCCCGGGAAGGTTCACGAATCCTGTATCAGGGTGAAGAATTTCATCTGCGTATACCCATTGAAACTTTACGCAGTCGGCACCGGCTTCTTTTGCCGCGTCTATAAGTTCAAAGGCTTTTGATTCTGAGCCACCGTGGGCTGTCCCGATTTCTGCAATAATGGTCATGGTTTCATTCTAGAATTAATTTATGGAAATTGCAATTTTAAGGTCTTCAAAAATGGTGAGGAATCTGAAACATCTGGCTTGTGAAAAATTGATTAGCTTCTCCTATATAATTGATTTTCCTCACCAATAATAATATAACATATTGATAAGCTCAAAACATGATTTTATGAGAATTCTGTAACATTTTTTTCTACAAGTTGTTATCTATAATGAAAAAAAACGGCTTTGTTGACGCTGAAAGTCTTCAGTGCTATATTTTTTTCAGTTCAGCCGGAACTTCGGCGTCTAATTGTTTATATATGGAGATGAAAATGAAAAAATCAATTTTTGCCATCATGGCTTCTTCAGTGGTTTTGCTTGCATCTTGTGGATCAACTGGCAAGACTCCAAAACTTACAAATGAATACACACAGGCCAAGTCAGCCGGTAATCATGCTGAATACATCGACTGGCAGGGGCTTGCCGCCAACGGAGATCTTCCTGAATGGTATTCAAATGTCCTCAACGCCCGCGGAGAAGGCGCCCTCAAGAAGGCACTTGCTTCTGAAAAGGGGGAATATGACAATTACCGTCTTTGGGCTGTAAATGCCATGGGAGAGGATCTTGATGCCATCAGGACAATGACAGACTCCTTTGACATTCAGTCTGCCGTTTCTGCTTCAATCGCACAGAACGTGGCACAGGTTGCCGACAGGCAGAGGGATCTTGAGGGGCCTGGTTCCAAGATCACACAGGAATCAAAGGCTCAGGTTGTTGACATGATCACAAAGAACGTTACCCTTAACGGTCTTGAACGCATCACAAGCTATTGGGCACAGTATGAAATCCAGAACAAGAAAGGTCAGACTGTAAAGCCTGCGACATATTCATATGTTCTTGTGATGGGTATGCCAAAGAACATGTTTGACGCACAGCTTGATGCAGCCATGAGAAAGGTAAGGGAAAATACAAATCAGGATGAAAATCTCCGCGCCCTTGCTACCCTGGCAATCGCAAGACTCCGTGATCCACAGTCGCTTCAGTCCACTGTAAACGCAAACCTTGACCTCACTGGAAGTGGCAGCGCAAAGTTTGAAGTTCCATCTGAGCCGGAAGCAGTGCTTTACTGATATATTTTTAACCTTTTGAAAATGTCACACGGATTCGATTTTCTTAACGGAAAATCCATGAAAATATAAAAAAGGTAATCATTGTATTTTCAATTCCGTCTGACATTTTTTTATAACTCAAAGTTCTTCCGATAAAACTTTTTTTATCTCTGATTCCATAGTTTCCATTATTTTTTTTGAGATCTCTTCAATTTTATTATCATCATTATATTTTTCAGGTTTGAAAAGTAAATAAGGCTCAACATCAAGTGCTGTGGATTTGCCTCGGCTGGCAATTGCCTTCGCGACTTTATGTGATGAAATATAT
>SAMEA3663241__coassemble_27_pt1 | contig 74166 bp, 64 predicted proteins | sample SAMEA3663241__metabat2_high_PE_014 | metagenome-assembled genome bin SAMEA3663241 (sample SAMEA3663241) | pig gut metagenome | biome: pig gut; feature: pig-associated habitat; material: faeces | place: China | collected 2013
ACGCTTAAAGCCTTGACTTCGCCGTTTTTAGGGTTTGTAATAAACCCTAAATAAAAAAAACCGGCTCAAAACAAAGCCGGTTCATTTCAAGCAAAAAAAAACTTATTTTGCTTCTGCAGTTGACTTAACGCCATAGCGCTTGTTGAAGCGATCGATACGTCCTGCAGTGTCAACAAGCTTCTGCTTACCTGTGTAGAATGGATGGCAAGCAGAACAGATTTCAACGTGGATGTCTTCTACTGTTGAACGTGTTTCGATAACATTACCGCAAACGCAAGTAATCTTTGTAAGTGTGTAGTTTGGATGTGTATCCTTTTTCATTGTGTAACTCCTATACTCTTGCCCGATATCAAAGAAAAGCCGGTCAGCACTACATACACTAAAAAAAGTAGTGTTGTATCATTCCCCCACCGTTACAAATCAAATTAATACCACAAGAATTTTTTTGTTCGGTAAATATACATGAAATATATTAATTAATCAATAGCTGCCATTCCAGGATTCATGGAATTCAAGAAAGCATTGTTATCCTTTGTCTTGCGCATCTTGTCCATGACAAGCTCGAGCATGTCGGCATCTTCCATCGGATTGAGCACCTTGCGAAGAACCCACATTCTCTGGAGTTCCGCCTCTGTAAGGAGAAGTTCCTCACGGCGTGTGCCGGACTTCTTGATGTTGATAGCAGGGAAAAGTCTGCGTTCTGCAAGCTTGCGGTCAAGGTCAATTTCACTGTTACCGGTTCCCTTGAATTCTTCAAAGATGACTTCATCCATACGGCTGCCGGTTTCGATCAAAGATGTAGAGATGATTGTAAGTGAACCACCTTCCTCGATGTTGCGGGCAGCACCAAAGAATCTCTTTGGCTTGTGGAGAGCATTGGAATCGACACCGCCGGAAAGAACCTTTCCCGACGTTGGAACAGTCTGGTTGTAGGCTCGTGCAAGACGTGTGATCGAGTCAAGAAGAATGACAACATCACGTTTGTGTTCAACAAGACGCTTAGCCTTTTCAATGACCATCTCTGCAACCTGAACATGGCGCGTAGCCTGCTCATCAAAGGTAGAAGAAATAACCTCACCCTTGATTGCGCGTTCCATTTCAGTAACTTCTTCAGGGCGTTCATCAATGAGAAGGACGATGAGATATACTTCCGGATTGTTTTCAGTAATCGCATTGGCAACCTTCTGCATCAATGTCGTCTTACCGGCTTTTGGAGGGGCTACGATGAGAAGACGCTGACCCTTTCCGATCGGGGCAAAAAGATCAACAATACGGGTGCTCATTTCCGTTGCTGTAGTCTCAAGCTTAAGCTTCTCATTTGGATAAAGCGGAGTCAGGTTCTCAAAAGGAATACGTGTCTGCGCAACGCTTGGATCTTCGTAGTTAACGGTTTCAATGCGAAGCAAGGCAAAGAATTTCTCACCTTCCTTAGGGCTTCTTGTCTGACCATAAACGGTATCACCTGTCTTGAGGTTAAAAAGTCTAATCTGGCTTGGGCTTATGTATATATCATCAGGACCTGGAAGATAGTTGTTCTGAGGACTTCTGAGGAATCCATATCCATCAGGAAGAATTTCAAGGGCGCCTTCAGCAAAAATGATTCCGCCGTGTTCCGTGTGGGCCTTGAGAATACAGAAAATAAGATCCTGCTTTTTCATTGAAGGAAGATCATCCCCTGCAAGACCATACTGTGCGGCAAGCTCACGAAGCTCGATCATGCTCATTTTAGTAAGGGCATTGATGACAAGACGAGGTTTAGACTCGTATTCTTCCGGATTTTCAATTTCCTGAGCTTTTCTGACGGCCTCAAGACGGGCCTGAAGATTCTTCTCGTAATTGTTTCTTCTATTATTGTTATAACTATTGTTATAACGATTGTTGTTATTATATCTGTTGTTGTTATTGAACCGATTGTTATTATTATAACGATTGTTGTTGAAACGACTGTTCTGATTTCTTGGCTGCTCGCCTTCAGACGACTTGTTTTCCTCAGAAGAAGTTTCCGCAGGTGCCTCTGTCTTTTCAGCCGGAACTCCTTCACTCTTTTCTTCCTTTACTTCAGGAGTTTCTTCTTTGGTCTGTGATTCCGCACTGGCAGATTCTTCGGAAGACACTTTTTTTACAATTCTTCTCTTTCTAGGCTTTACTTCTTTTTCACCTGCTTCATCTGTTTTTTCAACAGACTCAAGTTCAACCTGAGATTCCTGATCCATCACGGCATCCTGTTCATCTGATTTACGGCGTGGCATAACTCACCTCTATAGAATATGGAAACCCTAAAAAATTTAAAATTTTCAAGGAATATATATTTTACGGAACCCCTATAACTAGATTCCGTCAAATGACTGTTTAATGGAGAAAATCAGTGAGCTTCATTGCTTCTCATTATGAGAGATTTCTTAAACTCTTCAGAAGCTACTGAAAAAATATCAAGTTCAGGATCCTGATCGACCATGGAAACCTGACCTTCAAATTCAACATTGTCTGCAATTCTAAGCTTCGCTGCAGTCAAATCACCTTTGACACTGCTTCCGGAACAAAGTTCCACATGATTTACAGCTTCAACATTACCTTTCACCTGGCCGGAAATAATCACCGACCTGGCAGAAATTTTGTCAACTTCGCAAACAGCAGTTTTATCAATCTCAAGATCACCGGATGCCTTTATTGTTCCATGAAATTTACCGGTAATTACAAGATTATCCGTAAATTCAAGAACACCGTCAAATTCTGTTTCCTGACCGAATACTGTAAGATTACCGCTCGAGTTGGATGCCATAAATTATCCCCACTGAAGATTTAATGAAATAAAACCACTGATCTTTATTTGTTGATTTCTATAACAGGAAGTTCCAGGAGCGATTTTTTCAGCTCACGTCCGGATCTGAAAGCAACCACATAGTGAGGCGAAGAAGAAAGTATCTCACCAGTCTTTGGATTGCGGGCATTTTCTCTGCCCTTGCGAAGTCTAGGTTCAAAGGTGCCGAAACCACGCAATTCAATTGTATTTCCTTGGGAAAGGAATTCTTTAATCTGTTCAAAAAGCTGATCTGTAACTTTCTGAACAACCTGCTTTTCACATTCTGTTGACTGATAAACGGCTTCCAGTAAATCAATCTTAGTAATTTTTCTTGAAGACATAAACCTTTAACAAAATTTGAAAAAAATCAAAGGATGCCGTGTAAATACAGCATCCTCTTAAGTGCGACTATTCTGCCTTAGCTGTGAATGTCTTGTTAAAAAGCTTGTACATGCGGCTCTTCTTGCGAGAAGCTGCGTTAGCCTTTACAACACCCTTGCTCTTTGCTGCGTCGATTTCAGCCTGAAGATTTTTCAAGCATTCTGCTGCAGTTGCCTGATCCTTAGCCTTGATAGCTTCAAGGAACTTTCTTCCGCTTGTATGAACCTGAGACTTAACTCTTCTGTTGCGCATACGGCGAACAAGACTCTGAACATGTCTCTTATCTGCTGATGAATGTACTGACATTAAGATTACCCCATTCTAAAAATTATAAATATTTTCAGCCACCCAAGGCTGATTGAACATCAAACTATTATTTGAAATCCTTAGGTCTGCGTTCTGTGCGCTTGCACTTGCTGCATACTGCCTGATTCTTGAGCTTGCCGTTCTCGAAAAGTGTCTTCAATTCGATTTCTCCACCACAATCTGGGCAGATGAACTTCTGTGTAGCAACAGTTGTACGAGAGTTTTTACTGGCTCCGGCCATCGTCTTCCTCCATAACTAATATCTTTATAAGTTCTAAAAATATACAAGATTATTCAAGTTTGTGTCAATAAACAAACCCAATAATTCCTCAAATTTCCTGAACTTCTATTGAATTTCATCCAGTTTTCGCCATTGATCCAGCTGTTTCTGGATCAATTCCCTGGATTCCTCAAGAATAAGCTTCTCACTTTCCTTGTCTTTAGGTGCATCATAGACCTTAAGTACCTTGACTCTGTAAGCACCTCTTTTCAGATTGCGGAGTATGGAATCAATCTTTGAGATTTTCCAACCGCCATCCAGGGCACACACGGCGACAGGCAGTTTAGTTCCGGCAGAAAGCCTTCTGAAACCTGCGGAATAAAATGGATTAAGATTACCGTCACGACTTCTGGTACCTTCCGGGAATATCACAGGAATCTGATTTTTTTCAAGGACACTTACGGCAAAACGGTCGATGGATTTCATTGCGACAGAAGGACTTCCCTTTCTTGGAATCATGCAATGCTGCTGGCTTTTCAGCATTTTTCCAACCATTGGAACTTTGGCAAGATTGTCTTTTGCGACAAAACGAGCCCTGAGACCACCAAAATACTTGAGGTAAGCAACGATATCCAGAAGGCTCTGATGGTTGGAAATTACGATAAACTGTTCCGGAAGCATTTTCTTGCTTTCCCCGTCGCCGATGAAATTGAAATTGCGGTACATTTTTACCACTGCAAAAACGAGCCTGGCACATGTACAGGTAATATAATTGGAAACTGCAACGGCAGCTTTGCGGCTGAACGGATAGACAATGCACAGCAACAATGTCGGTGGAAGCAAAACACCAAATTCACATAAAACAGTAATCAAACTAAACATGGATATATTATAGTAGATTTCATTCATTTCTACAATCATAGTTTTTTTTATCTGAAAATTTGTTTTTTTCAATTTTTTTTATTATCTTACGTTTCAATGAGAAATATTCGAAGGATGATGGTCCTGAATTTCGTCATCGCCCTTTCAGTTTACTGCCATGCAGATGAATTGAAAACCATGGAATTCAGAAATCAGAATATTACCGACGTTCTTCTTGTTTTGGCCAGAGAAAGCGGTAATTCAATTATTCCTGACGAGACTGTAGATGGAAAATGCAGTTTTTATTTTTCAGATCAGACAATATCACAGGCATTGGATAATTTTTTAAGAGCAAACGATCTTTACAGTGAAAAAGACGGAAAAGTAATCAAAGTATCTAGAATCAAAATTGAAAGAAACACTGTAAACAAATTGATTTCTGTATCTGCAAATGACGTCAAGCCAAAATCTATTATTGAAAGACTCGCAAAAATTTCTTCAAAGACTATCATATACGAAAGTCTGCCTGAAGAAAAAATATCATTGGAGACAAACACACTTACGACGGAACAGACTCTAGCCGTAATGATGAAAAGGTTTCCTGCCTATGATTTTGAAGAGGATGATCTTTGCATTCTCATAAAGGAGAAAAACAAAAATCCCCTGGAGTCTAAATTTGAACGGAATCATGTAACAACCTCAGGGAACTTATTTTCCCTTGATGTTGGAAACAGTACATTTCTTCAGATTGCAAAAGAATTGTTTGAAGCAGCAGAAAAAGAATACTCCTTCTTTTATGACAGCAAATGTGAAATGAAAGATCTTCATTTTGAAAATAAAACCTTTGATGAAATGCTGACTCTTATCATGGAACAAGGGCATGCAGATGTCATTGAAAAGAATGGCATATATTATGTTGTTGAACTGTCGCAGAAGAACAAAGTCGGAAAACTAAAGGAAACGAAATTGTACTTTCCCAAAATCTTGAATGCACAGGAGGCGGTATCCTATATACCACAGGACGTAACCAGCGCTTCAATCAGGGCAGACAAAAGCAGCAACTGCATTTACATAAATGGAACCAACGAAGAAATCTCACAGGCAATCAGTTTTCTTCAAAAGATCGACATCAGAAATACGGAAATGGAATGCAGGACAGTCAAATTGCAATACATGCAGGCAAAAGATGTTCTTGGAATAATTCCACAGAATTTCCGAAAAAGCACAGCACAGATAGGAAATACAAATGCCCTGCTGGTAACAGACACGAAAGAAAACATATCTGAAATTGAAAGATTCATAGAAACGATCGATATCGAAAAGAAATTGATTCCATTTTCCCTGAAATATATCAATGTAGATGAACTATTGAAAAATATTCCACCAGCAATAAACAAGGAAGATATAATGGATTCCGGCTATCCAAATCTTATATTCTTCACAGGTTCTGATGGTAGTGAAAAAATTTTCGAAAAGCATCTTGAACTGACGGACAGACCAAAACCACAGATCAAATATCAGGTTCTGGTCATTCAGTACAAAAAAAACAACGGTACTGTTTTCAAGCCTTCCATTTCTGCACATAAGACCGATGAAGAAGGAAAATCCGTTGCTTTTAATGGAGATCTTTCAAACATCATGTCTCTCAGCTTTGATGTCATTTCGCAGTTCGGTTACAACTTCGCGGCATCATTGAATGCACAGATTTCAGAGAACAGAGCCAAAGTATTCACAGATACAACTTTGACCGCAATTACCGGTCAGGAAATCAAATTCCAGAATACGGACACCTACAGATATATTGAATATGAATATGATAAAAATTCAGGGAATACTACAGCCGGAACCACACAGCAGATTACGTCAGGTCTGATCGTTTCACTTAATGGATGGATAAGTGGAGACAATATGATAACGATGAACATCAACGCAACAATCTCAAAGCAAAATGGTGATACGGCATCATCAAGAGAAGGAAATCTGCTGACTGCCCTTCCTTCGACTTCGGAAAGAATTGTCACGACACAGGTCAGGACAAAATCGGGAAAACCTGTAGTAATAAGTGGACTTATAAAGGAAGAGGAAAACAATGGGAACACAAGGATTTCATTACTGTCAAAGATTCCATTAATTGGAAAACTTTTTACACAGGATTCTTCTTCCAGAGAAAAAAGTGAGATCGTCGTCTACATTGTTCCTCATCTTATAAGAGATCCAGATGACAAATTTCATGAGAACTATGAAAAAGTCTACGCATTGGTCATGGAGAATAAATAATTGATAGAAAGCTTTAAGAACATACCAGTTGCTGATATGCAATACCCTTTTGAATTCATTGAGAGTTCAAGGGCTCTCATACTGGAGCAGGATGAACATTCTGTAACAATCGGATATACGGATAATACTGAAAAAAAAGCAATAGAAACAATTGAAAACTACCATCAGAAAAAAACAACCTTCATAAAACTGCCGGAAATAGAACTGACAGCGTGGATTTCAAGGACTTTCAGTGCAAATGAAGAAATCAATGAATCAAAATCAATTGATAAACTTGAAGACAACGCAACCATCGTCAATTTTGTGAATTCTATTCTTCTTGAAGGTATAAAAAAGAAGGCATCTGACATCCATATTGAAGCCAACGATGGGTTTTATACCGTGAGATTCAGGATAGACGGCTATTTAAAAATCTACTCGAAATACTACGACAATAGATTTGATGAGATAAGCGCACGAATTAAAATCATGGCGAATTTAAATGTCATGGAAAAACGAAAACCACAGGACGGCAGGATTACAGTTTCATTGGAACAAAAGAAAATCGACCTTAGAATTTCCGTAGTTCCAACCACAAATGGAGAATCCATAGTATTAAGAATACTGCTATGCGATGAAGAAGCAGAAAATTCTTTCAAGAAACTTGAGAACCTTGGTTTTTCAAAAAATGACATGAACAATATACGACGGATGCTTAAAGTTCAGCATGGACTGATATTGGTCACAGGTCCGACAGGAAGCGGTAAAACAACGACAATGACAGCCATGTTGAGGGAAATACTGAATTCTGAAATCAAAATAATAACGATAGAAGATCCAGTCGAAATAAGTCTGCCTGGAGTAAATCAGATTCAGGTAAATGATCAGATTGACCTTACATTTGAATCAGTTTTACGAAGAGTTCTGCGTCAGGATCCGGATGTAATCATGGTAGGAGAAATACGTGATGAAAGGACAGCAAGACTTTGTGTACGCTCCGCATTGACAGGTCATCTTGTTTTATCAACATTGCATACCAATGATTCCGTCGGAACCATAACAAGACTGATCAACATGGGAATTGAACCATATATCGTCGGGACGGTTCTGAAAGGTGCTATAGCACAAAGACTTGTGAAAAAAAACGATGGTCATGGCAGAACTGTAATTGGCGAGAGTTTTGTGATGTCCAAGCAGCTGGAGGAAGCAATTTCAAGCAATTGTCCAGAAAGCATAATTCGTAAAACAATTGAAAACTGCGGATTTAAATCGATGAAAGAAGATGCAGAATCTAAAATCAAAAAACATCTTACATCCATCGAATATGTTGAGAAAGAATTATTGATCTCATAATCAGGAGAAGAAAATTGAATCATAAATATAAGCAGACCCTGGAGTTCACCAGTTTGATGGATCAGCTGACATCATCAGGACTATCTCTGAACGAATCATTGAACATCATCAACTCATCTATTACCGGTTCAAAAAAAAATTCCATAGCGTCCATGATAAACAATCAGATCAGAAAAGGTAAATCTTTTTCTGATGCTGTACTGCAGTTAAGGGAATACTTTCCCGAATATTACAGCACAATGATCAGAATATGTTCTGCGACAGGAAACGTTGAAAAAATATTCTCAAGACTTTTTCACTACCTGGACAACAAAAACAAACTTGTATCAAGAATAAAATCTGCAATGATCTACCCGGCAGCGGTTCTGGTTATTTCAACAATCATGCTTGTACTCTCATCAATTTATCTAATTCCAAAACTCAAGGACCTGTTCCACCAGATTGGTGGGAAGTCGGAAATTACACTATGCAATACCATCGATCATTTGCAGCAGAATATTTGCATTACCCTCGTATTTTTTCTTTTACTTGCATTCTTGATTTGTTTATTGAAGAAAACAATAAAAAAATCTCAAAAATTTTCTTTTTCCTTTAACAAAATGATTTTGTCTATACCATTCGCTGGTAAGACCATACTTGATTTTGAACTGTTGAATTACTGTTCAATGATGGAAATACTATCAGAATCAGGGCTTCCTTTAGACTATTCAATGAAAGAAAGTTTAAAAATCATTAAAAATTCATTTCTTCTGAAGGAATTTTCCGAAATAAACAAGGAAACTTTCAAAGGTTGTAGCTTAAGCAATTCATTAAAAAGGCACAGTGTGATTCCATCTGCAATGATACAATGGATCTATATCGGGGAAAAATCTGGAAAAACTTCAGAGACTTTCAAGCAGTTAAGGATGTACTATTCAGAAAGAACAAGCAAAACAATATCAACTATCACCGCACTGACGGAGCCGTTGATTACAGCAGTTCTTGGATTATTCATTCTGCTTATTGTTTTGAAGTTTATTGTTCCATTTTTTGAAATTTACGGTAGTATGGAGATTTAATATCAAAGAACGTCTGAAATTGAATAACAGGAAAACAACTTGAACACATCAAACAAGACCAATATCCTGCTCAAAATCAACCCAAAGAACATGAAAGGACAAAAAGGTATCTTCTTACTTTTTGTTGTCATCATATATATGGCCGCAAAAAATGCTGCAAGAAACAATCCTATATTGATTCCGACTATACCACCAAAGATTCCACAGAAGAAACTATAATGAATGTCTCCATTTCCAATTCCCCCTGGGCAAATGATTTTTACAATCATAAAAACCACCAGAGGAAAAATAATGGAGAACAGTATTTTAAATATACTTTCATCCGTAAAGAATAAATATGCACACAGGAAAACCAAGCCGGCATAGCTGAACAAAACAGGAATTTTCATTGTTTTGATGTCATAAATTACAACAGGTAATGAAAATAACGAAAACAGACATAACCTGATCAATTCATGTTGCATAATTCCGCCAACCTGTCTGAAATATCATCATCAAAAAATTCTTTTGATTTTGCCTTGAGCATGACCACAGCTTTCTCTTTCTGCGAAGTCCTTTCATATGCATCAGCCAACAGCAGAATACAATACTTGTTTGCTTTTTCCCCATTTGATATTTTTTCCAGTATATCTATTGCCGGATAATAATTCCTGCTGCATATTAAAATCGTTGATTCAAGATAATCAATATAGACTGAGTTTTTAATATTTTTCGCTTTATGACACAACTCCAGGCCTTTACCAAATTCTCCATCAGAAATAGACTGTTCTATCTCATTTAATATTTGTCTGTAATTTCTCATGACCACATACAGCATTTTCACAGATGAAAAAGGATCGATTTTCATGGTAATTGCCTCATATTCTTCTTTACTTAATTCAACCTGATGATTTTCACTCAATTCATTTACAGGAACATAGAAATGGCCATACAGATCACTTTGAGCAATAAGTTTGCCTTCAACGAAAATTTTTACACCGGAAACACACTCCCCTTCATTGTCGTATATCATTCCGGTTATCGTATCTGTATTTGTCTCAGTTGTTTTACATGAAAACACAAACATTGAAAATATTGATAAAACGACGAACAATCTGATTTTCATAACTGTTTTCTCCTTTTGCTAAAAAAATAATTATCATGTTTTCGTATAATCAGACAGGTTCCATTAAATGGATTTTACTCATACCACTATTGCCATCAGCTGGAATGATATATCTTCGTCCATTTTCCATAGTCAACCTTCCTACCACAGACACAATTTCATCTTTTCCAGACACTTTAAGATAAAATGATTTATGTTCATCATCACCGATTTCACCTATCAAAACTGCATCACATTCTGCGACAGGTAGACTATGTGTGAACATCTCTTTTTTTTCTGGATAGGATTTTTTTGTTAAAGCCTGGTTTCTGCTTTTATTACCGTCAAACAATAAATATAAATGATCAAATTTTGCATTCTCAAAAGCGCGTCCATCACGTTTTGCATTCATCACGGAAACTGAAATTTTTCCCTTTATTTCTCCATCTCTGGAATTCAAGGAAAGAGAATTGATTTTTAAATTTTCCATATTTAAGATATTCATAAAATAATTCTTTACATTATATGAAGAAAACATAAAATCCATCTCTGCATTCGTATTGTCTTTGATCATTATTTTGCTGATTTTAATTCCTCCACGTTCTGCGACAGTTAAATAGTCATCAACAACAGTGGAAATATCTTTTTTTACAGCCTTAGTTTTCTTATTAGTTTTTTGTTCGAGACAGATCCTGTTTGTTTCATCTCTTAATTGCCTGATTGATTTAATGGTTGAAACTATTGAAACAGAAATCGTTACAACGCATACAATCAATGCAATAGTAAAAATTAGAACTTTGTGGAAACTATTCATTGAAACCTCCATTTATGTGCATTTCCTTAAATCCATCCTTATTGATTGATATGCCGTCAAGGGAAACAGTAGAAAACCTGCCATTCCTGAATTTTTTCATCAGATCGATTCCTGATTTCGATGTGACTACAATACTGAACTTTTTCCCATCAATTGAAATTTTACTGATAGAATCTATTTCAGGGCATTCATTCAAAATGTCAAAAAGAAGCACTAAATTATCCCTGCTATGGTCCAAAAGCTGTATAGTGGAATTTTCCCTGATATTATTCTGAGTTATGCTTTCGAGATTTTCCTTCAACATAATGTTTTTATGGCAAAGAAATGTCCTGAAAGAAAACATTACAAGTAGAATACATAAATACATAAACAGCAATCTTTTGTAGTCTGCAATTTTTTTACCAGACAGATTATAAATTCCAAATCGATACATGAAACGCATCCGTTTTTCAGGACCAACAATATCTTCTTTTATTTCGTGTACATAATATTTCGAGCCGATCTGTATGAATTCAAAAATTGAATCAAAACAATATTTCTTTGAAAAATCCAACAATTTATCTTTGCAATCGAAATAAAAAAAACCATGGTCAGAAACAAGTTTATTTTCTTTAATCATATACACGGCAAAATTTTCAAAGACAAGCAGTGCCTTTGAAGCACTCTTCATCAATCCATCAAGAATCAGATAGGGAGAAACCAGAATGCATCCTTGATGATCTGCAATAATATTGTTTCTCGAAATATGGACCAATGTCTGCCCTTTCTTTTTTCTGAATTCCATGACATCATTGTTCTCATTATACGGATAATGGCTCTTTATTCGTTTCACCAGCCCCAACTGATTCTCTCCCCTGATTTCATCAAGAACAATGCAATCTGCTTCTTTAGGTTCTAAAATTCTTATTTCCAATAAACACCTCCTGAACATATATAGCCATCTCCTTCATCAACGAAAACTATTTCTGCATGATTACACCGGCCATTCATTTTAATTCTGAAAGACTGAGGCTTTACTGCAAAAACACATTTCATGAATTCAATATTCTTATTATCAAAAATCAATTCAAAATCTATATCTGACAATTCTTTATTCATCCTCATCAGCATTATTTTTTTTATGGTTTCTGAAACACGAGATATTCCCAGATACTCAAATACAGCTTTTAATATTTTCTCATCTGCAAGGTTTATATTTATGGTTGGTTTGTAAGTTATAAAATCTTTAACATTTTCATAATAGATTCCAAATAGAATTCTGAACTCATATTCATTTTTTATTCCTTTTTTGCTTTTTTTCATCCTAAACAATTCAGCAATGATTGAACTGCATTTGTTCTCTGGAATTCCAAGTTCAACCAAAGCATTGGAAAATTTTTCATAATCTGTAAAATTGCAATTAACTTTATTTCCAAGATAAAAAAAATCATTCAGCTTTTCAGCCGGACAAACATCCGAAAGAACATCAATCGAAGATACCAAAGGGATGGATTTCCACAAAGATATGAACCTATCATAATCAATATCAGAAAAAAGATTACAGAATTCATTTCCTGTCAAAACACCTTCAGGAATAAAGTTAATATCAAGTTTCCCAGAATCAGAAATATAATCAAAAGTAAAATCATATTTTTCATTCAGTTGTTTTAAAATTTCATCAATATTACAAACACAGGAAGAATCATTAAATGAATCCGGAATATGTTCCTTAATTTCGAAGTCAATGATTCTTTCCATTATCTTCCTTTCATTCCATTTTCTGGAAACACCATATATGGTCTTCTGGTTATAAGAGATCAACATCAGTAATGACGAAGACAACAAGATTATGGAAAGACTTATGACAAATGGCGATATTGAAAGAAATCCATCTTCCTTAATTTTTTCGACCTCCAATTGATACCCGGGATTCATACGTTTTTTCTGCGATTGTATAGACAATGCAAACTTCAATTAAAGCATCATTTTCAACTGTTTTATTTACTTCAAGAAAATTCAATTCATCAATTGAATTTTTTATTCTTCCGATAACTCCATATTTACCTATGATTTGAACGTTATTCCCAGTAATTAATATTTCAGGATTTCTGTCCCACCATGGCAACTCCAAAGATTCAAAGACTTTTCTGATCTTTTCATCTGCCATCACATAATTTCGTTCGGTTGTAAGGCGCATTTTCAGTGATGTATGAAATTTGAAACTCATGTACAGAACATTTAATATACTCCCCATTGAAAAAGATAGTATAATCATTGCCCAAATCGATTCCATCGCTGTAAACCCGTAAAAATTGTTTCTATTCTTCATTTTTTTCTGTCATAACATCATCAAGCACAATTTTATTTCTAAGCATCTGTCTTGATATATCTGTCATATTTTTTATTCCTGCCAATGCAAAAATTGATACAACAACAATTGAAATCAAAGAATTCAGTATTGTATATCCGTTAAGATGATGTGATATCTGAATCATATCCGGCTCCTCCTTCCTTACCATCTTTGCCCAATGACATGATTTTCCAGGCAAGACCATTTTCTCCGGGAACAGTATAGACATAATCATTCCCCCACGGATCTTTTGGCAATGGCTTGGAAATATAAGGTCCATTCCAGTTTTCATATGAGGAAAAACTACATTCCCAAAGAACAGAAAGACCTTCATCCTCAGATGGATATTCTCCAGTGTCCATATAAAAAGTTTCAAGGGCAACTGAAAACAGTTCAATCTGAGTTTTTGCAGTCACAACTTTTGCCTTGTCCAGCTGTTTTATAGAACTGAATCCAACAGAGGCCGTAAGTACCAGCACAATGGCCATTACAACCATGGTTTCAACAAAAGTCCAACCATCAAGTAAAAATTTCTTTTTTTTGTTTCTCATACTTCTCCATCCATATCAGAAAATTCAAATTTATAGATATTGTTTTCTAAATATATTGCTATCCCATCATCAAACTGTTTCATGGATCTGCAGGGTTGATTTATTCCAATAATATGGACATCAATTAAATTGCTTTTATCCATCACCATAAGATTCTTGCCGTTAACAAATGCAAGTTTTTTTCCAATACTGGAACATACATAATCTTTGATGTCGATTTCCTTAAAAAACAGTATTTCAAGGTCCTCTGACAGTTTGAATACACCATTTTCTGTAAATGCATAGATATATTCGTTATCAGTGATGCAGGAATGGATTTTCCCGGATAAAGTTAACTTCTTGCATGCTCCATTTCCAAGCCTCCTGAGCTGCCTGTCATCCCAGAAATACATAACATTTCCCTTCCAAATGATATCCTTGGAAATAAATCCACCATACTCGACTTCTTTTTCAATCAATTCACAGCTTTTTGAATAATACTTATTTACCTGTCCTCCCTGTGACACCAGCAGGAAATCAGTATTTGATGAATAGAAATCCACATTTTCCCATTTTCTCAATATAACTCCGTTGCAGATATTCATAGAATATAGAATATTTTCCGATGACAGTGCGAACACTCTGTCTTCTGAAACACGTATTTCTAGCAGCTGAGTTCCAAATGATTTTTCCCAAATCTTTTTTCCTTGAGGACTAAAAACTGATAAGCCGGAATCAAATACTTCAACAATACAGTTGCATGTATCAAGCAAATATATTGACTCCTTATTCATTTTTTCATCCATGAAAGGATTCGCATGACCAGATTCCCACATGGAACCATAAATCCTATTTGAATTTCCTGGATCACAATATTTTGTCAAATATTCCTTTTCATAAATCTGTATTCTGATAATTTCAATGGCAATAGCTTTCTCACCGACTGAACATTCTATCTGGAAAACAAAAATTCCTGGAATTTCAGGAGTTCCGTAAATAAGTCCATCATCAGAAAGTTTAAGACCATAGGGCAGTTTTCCATCAATGCATTTGAACAGAGGTCTTACATCTGTCTCTTCGGTTTTCAACCTGGCAAAATAAGATTCATTGACAACGCCGGAATATATGCCGCTGCAATCAATGATTGGAGAATCATTTATTTCAACTGTAAACTCTCTGCTCGTGATACAATTTTCATTTCTTGCATACAAACCGATCTTCCAGTTGCCGTTGGAGGCAATCTCATCAGCTTTCAGTTCAAGAACATAAAGTCCTTTTTCATCGTTTATCAATTTTATCTTGCCTTCTACAGGAACATCACGATCTTCAAAGATGCTAACTTCAACTTTTCCGGACGACCTTATCTCAAAAGGTATTTTCACTTCCTTGCCCCTACTGATATTTATTAATGAAACATCAGAAAAAATTTCAAGGTAATCATGTCTGAAATGAAGAATTTCTGAATTTGATATATCTTCATTATTTTTTACCGCCACGGTTCCGATTGAAAACTCTCTATTAACCTTAAATGAAACCAAATTCTCTGATTTATATTCAGGAACAACAACTTCACCATCAAATAATACAATGCTGTCTGATTTAAAATTATTTCCATAGATCATTATTTCATCACCAAGTCTGCATAGTTTTGGCTCAACTGCCAAAATCTCAGGCACAAGGACTTCTTTTCTGACTACATTTACTTTTATCTCAAACTTCTGCCCATGATTACCTTCCAAGATCAAAACACTGCTTCCCGGAATTGAATTTTTAGATGCATATAGGCATAAAAGACACCTTGAAGTATTTCCGGTTTCAATGACAGAAACCGATATGAAATTATCATATTGGGACTTCTTTAATTTAATTTTGTCATTACAGTCAAACAGTCTCAAAACATCAACAGGAATATAGGCATTCTCTCCCTGACGAATATCAACTTCAGTCTTTAGAGGAAAAATCGTCAGTTCAGGATGTCCAAGTTGAATTTCTTTTTTAGCAAAATCTCCGGATGGACTTACTATCATCAACTCCCTGTCACCACTCAAATCATTTTTTGGAATATAAAGTTTCTTTCCTCTAAGATTTTGACTGTCATCGTCAGCAACAACACATAGCTCCATGTCTTCAAGAAAGTATCTGCAATTCTCGTAGAACCCTGTTCCAGTGACAAATATATAGTTATCCTTTGAACAATTGATTTCCGATGGAATCACACTTTCTATACTGATTCCTGGATTTTCAACATGAACCACAAAAGTTATTGCTTCAGCTAAATCAAGGTTTCCCTCATTTGCTATCAGGGCCTCGATGTTATAGTCACCGAAACTGCAGTAATCGTGAATATGACAGAACCATCTTAACTTTCCGAAACCATCTTTCCACTTGGATTCTTTATCAAAGCTAATGTTAATTTCTGGATTATCTGTAATTACTTTTCCGACGAAATAATCATATGCGGTATTTGTCTTGGAATATCCATCTGACGAAATATTAACTATGCTTTCCAGATATTCTCCTGGTTTTGCATATACATGAATAATGCGTTCTGTAATATGGGGAGCATTAATGTTTTTTTTCTGCTGGCCAACATTGACATGAAGTTTCTCAGACCATTTGCCAGGTTTCTTTTCCTTATCATAGCAGCACACTCTGATTTCATATTCCTCTCCAATATTACCCTCAACCAGATGGTATTGATTTATGAAACCGGCATCTATGACGAATACTCTATCCTTTTTTGTATTGTATAATTCGATGTAGTATCCATAAGTCAATGCCCCATTAGGATTATCATATTTTATGTACAGATCTTTTCTTTCATCTTCCGAGATTCTTATATTTTCAGGCTCTTTTAGATTTTTTCTTTTATGCTCGACTTTGATGACTTCATCAGAATAAGAATTATTGTATACCAATCCATGAACATCCGTCGTTTTTGCCTTAACATAATACTCTCCATCAAAGATATTTATTGCATCTAATGATGCTTTAAACAGTCCTTTTTCATCGGTTCTTATCCCGGCAAGTTCATATAACTCGATCTTATTTTCGTCGGAAAGGCATATTTCAATATCTGTATTTTTTTCAGACAAACCTTCTATATAAATTTTTTCATCAGCATAACTTGCCTTAGTTATAGATATTCCAGGCTTTTTATCCAACGAAAATAACGAAATGTCATATAACCCATCAATACCGTTTTCAATCTTATATTTCCATTTACCCTGGGATGGATTATTGATTGAAAAAACATAGAAATCATCGAAATAAATTATATCTACATTTTCATCTCCTTTTTTTATAACTCGACCATCAGGATCAATGAGGGAAATTTCCGGTATGCAATCTACATAGGCACATACAAAGCTTAAACGTGACATATTTTCACCGACAGAAAATTGATCCGAATTGATATTGAGCATAGAAGAATCAAAACCATCATTATATTCTTCATCAGGCAGACTTCGAGTCAGATAATCTTTACTGTCATAAAGTCTATAACTGTTCAAATTGCCGGCTTTCAAACTTCCCCAGGATGCAGCAAGACCTAGATCATAACCAAAGACAGACACATATGCCGTAACACCTGTAAATCCATTTTTAAAATTTCCAAAATCAGAACCAATGCTGAACAGTTTGATTTTTGAAGGCGGAATTCGAATTGTGATTTTTTTGAAAAACAGCTTTATTTTTTTCTCAAAAATGAATCCTGCAGGGATGATGAAATCAACCTTTGCATGACCTGAAACTTTCACACCACTTTCAGTATCGAATACAGCAAATGAAACTTTCCCACAACAGACTTTCAGGTCGAATTTCAATTCGGCTGAAAATCCTGCTCTTTTAAGAATGGCTGATATATCCCCCTTGATGTTCAATGTTCCGCTCAATATGGTGATTGCACCATAACATCCCCATGTAAGATTTTTTGTATCAATCCAGGAATCTGGAGTCATCCTCACAATATTTCCACCAGAAACATCTGAAACTGAAATTCCAAGCTGAATTCTTATTCCGTCATTTTCAAAATAATTTCTTATAGATGCATGCACTTCCCCAGGAATTCCATATGCCAATCCCCCACGTACTCCAGTAAGATAGAGGCCGGAATTTCCAAGAGGAATCCCTTTTGAAAATCCAGCGACTTCAAAACTGAAAAAAGCACGTTTTAATCCAATTGGATAATCAGGACTCCTGTTTGTGAAAGATAATTCCGCACCGATTTCGCCCGCATTTGGAATACTGACTTTTCCACCTGCAGAAATGAAAAAACTGTCTCCCTCAATTAAGAACTCTGCCTTAACATCCCTAAAGCCTATGCCATTGCCTAATTTAAAATCAGGCAGATCAAAATGAATTCCATGCAGATTGATTCCTGATGATGAATTTATACTGACTCCATAGATCCTGAGTTCTGCATTTTTAAGCAACGATGGACATTTCAAATAAACGGATGAAAACTCCATCTTTGCATTTTCCACATTCAGCACAGGCTTCAACATTTCCAGAGTAAAATCGCAGAAAGACAATGTCAGTTTTTCACAGCCAATATCACCATATAGCCTTCCATTTTTGAAACATGCATTATTGAAATCCACACTTTGATTTCCACAATTTGCAGGAAGAACCAGTTTCATCTGGCTCATTCTTATAGAAAACCCATCTGTGCAGCTATCATCCTTCTCAAAATAAAGATCCCTTATTGAACTCCTGAATCCGGCAAAATGAAACTCAGTATAGTCGACTCCACACTTTATACGATTTATTTTACCATCCCAGCCTATACACATTTCCGACACATTGAACCCAAAATCATCAATAAAAGTATTTGAGTCAAACCATGCACGACATCCAAAACTCATTCCATTTTCAGAGATTTCCAGTTTCTGTACATTCAATCTAAGTCCACCAAGCACTGTCATATTCACATCATTTTCAAGAGACGCATAAAAACCGGTTATTCCTCTGGAAAAAGAAACTGTAAAACTATCAATTCTGAATTTTGCTGATTTGATTTCAGAAGGTATATGAGCACCAGTAAGCAAAAGCATTCCGTTTAATTTCAGACACAGGTCGTTTTTTTCGGCTGTGAAAAAATTGACAGAAGCATTTCGCAATGATAATGAATTGAAGAACTTTACTTCTGCAATATTGAAACCAGCATCAAAATCAATAATTTGTCCATTTGAAGCTACAGTCAAATTCCTGATCTCTGTTGTCAGCCCGTTGAATTCATCAGGCAGAATCGATGTCTTCCTGAACTTCAAAGTTCCTTTTATATTGAACTCAGGTATCCCAATGTCATTGAGATAAAACCCAAATTTTCCTTGATTCAATTCAATGACATTGAAAATCAACCTATCATCAAGAAATCCATCACATTTAAAATCAATAATCCTGTTTGGTGAAAATTTGAGCATTGCACGTCCGTTTAGATCTGATATTCCAGCAGGGAACTTTTCACGGGAAAGACTGATATTTGAATCAATTGCAATTACTGGAATCTTTGAAGACAGCTCAGCTTTCATATATGGTCTGTGAAGTATTATTCCGTCGAAACATAAAACATCACTATCATGCTGATATGCAAAATCAAAATTTCTGATTGCACCGGACCGGTCTATGACAAACCTGTTCAGACTGATTCTTTTACCACGTAAACCGTCTGGTAAACTGTCAGGAAACACAACAGATCCGGAAAGAAAAATTTCTTTTTCTGAGTCGCAGTTCCAGTCAATTCCGGCGGTAAAGTCTTCAATTCTGAAATCAAAGAAATTGACTTCATCAAGACTGAGGTCAGTTTTCAATGACAGTATCCTTTTCCCAGAAATATCATATTTGAATTCAGAAATATTGAAAATTATACTTTTGAAGCCGAGTGCAGCATCTCCTTCCAGACATAATTGACCAGATATGCCGGCTGCATATGCATCATCTTCCTTTATGACTTCCAAAGTTCCATCCAATAATTTTACACAGCATATGTCATTTTCAAGGAATCCGTTTAATCCAGAAACTTTGACATCCAGTTTACTGATCTGGCCATCTCTTCCAATTTCAAGATAAACATCTGATGCAACCCTATCTTTTATGAAATCAGGATAATCATCTCCAATGAAAGAAGCCCTTCCTCCAAATCCAAAAACTAAATCTTCAGAAATTGAAATTTCATTTAGTTCAAATAAAATTCCTGCTATGGAAACTTTTCCTTCAAGGATGCATTTTATTCTGTTGAACCTGAAATCACATTCCATCAATCCAATCGAAAAATTTTCAATTAATAGATAATCAACGATATATTCAGGCGGAAAAATCAACTTGCATTCCGGAAAATAAATTTCAGGTAAAGATTCATCATCCAGCCGGATTCCACATGATGCAACTTCAACACTCCATTTATCAGACAGCGGAATTGATAGATTACACTGAACCAAAGAATCGATGGATTTGATTTTTCCATTACGGTCACATCTCAATTCATTGAATTCTATTTTCTTTCCGCCCAACAGACCTGGCATATCATCAGGAAGTTCAAGATCACCGCAGAATGAGAAACCTTCATCATCAACAGTAAATGAATTGATTTTCATATACATTCCCATAAAATTCACTGGTGATGTATACAGATTCTCAAATTGAACAGTACCTGAAAGAAAAATTTTAGCGTCATAAACATCAAAACAAAATGACTCCTCGTCACTGCTGAAGTTATAGGAAACATTACCTATCGAAATGTAATCATCAACCAATTCCATGTCTTTAAGTTTTACATAGGAAAGATCACTTTCGATTTCGTGGTATTCCATCCGATTTCTGCTTTTACACCTTCCATCAGGGAAAAACTCCACATCCTTGAAAAAAACATAATCAGATCCCAAATGATCAGGCAGTTTAACCATAACATCACATAGCAATTCGCCAGAATCAAATTCGGAATATTGTATGTAATAATCATTGTTGTTGATTTCGATAATTCTGTTTGAGAAATTCTTAACTGGCCTAAAATACCGGAAGTCACTTGAAAAACATATTTTTCCAAGTTCCAGGGAAGAGCTCCCTATATTTACATTATTTGTTTCCGCAGAAAAATTTTCATCAATTGAAATTTCAGAAGATTCTATCTTCCATCCTTTGTACTTCCAGCTGAAACCATCGATTTTTCTATAAGTTATGATTTTATAATTCTTATCAAGAATGTAATCATAGGATTCAGCTTTACGAAAACCTTCTATCTGAGGAACAGAAATTTCACAAGACAGGAGAATCCCCTTTTCGTCGATTTTAGTTCTGTCTGTGATTATTTTTATTCCATTTGAACTGGTAAACTCTGTATGGCATTCATACTCTTCACAATTGAATACTCCGTTGTCATAAATGCATATCCTACCGAACTGTAATTTTCCACATTCAGATGCAGAGCCAATACGCACAAAAGCATTCACAGATTTGATGCATGGTCCATATTTTTCATCATTCTCCAGATAATATTCCTTAAGTTCAATCTCATGACCATGAATCTTCAAACCATTTTCATTTGTTTCCTTTTTGCAATATGAAATACCAGATCTACATATTACGATTTCCGTAAAAAATAGATTCAGTGAATATTCAATATTTTGACTTGAAAATTTCTTATTGAATCCAGAACTAAATGTAATTCCCTTGTTTCCAAGATAGAAACCAAATCCTTCAAGATCATAACTGCCGAATCTGCAGATGAAATTCTCATATTGCCAGTTGCCTTCATGTATTGTCTCAGAATAATCGAATTCAATGTTTTCAAAAGCACATGTAAGGATTTTATCATTATGGAAATAAAAATTATTGCCGCCAAGATCGATACATCCTTTTTCAAACGTCAAAGTTTTTCCATTGAAAACAGATCGCTCAACAAAAACATCGACGTCATTGATTGAAAGCCGCAGCGGTTCATTGGAACTCCATCTCATCGATTCACTGGAAATCAAATCAACATGACTCATTGATATTTTATCATCAGAAAACGACATTGGAAGCTCAATATCACAGCTGACACTTTCTTTGCCGATGTAAAGATTTTTCAATTCAAGAACACAACCATAGCCGGTATTGAGTTTTCTACTGTATGAAATTTCACACTCTCTGACTACCCTATCTTTTTCCGACATGTCCAGAAGCAGATTGTTGAACTCAAATCTATTTTTACAGAAAGTAAAATAGCCTGATCCTACATTCAGATATAATCCTTCAATTCCAATAGAAAACTCATATTGAAGTGAACAGAATTCAACCCCGTGAAGAAGAAAATGCAGTTCCTCATTTTCAAGTTTTCCAAGATCAAGCCCCTTGTTATTGAGAACGGTATTTTTAATGTTGATCAAGCCATAAACACTTTCATAATCAATAGTTGCATAAAAGCCACCTGATGATGAAAATTTCAATCCATCAGCATCTACTTTCAGTCCGTAGAAATCAAAGAAAGATTTTATCTCTCCATTTGGATCACGAATTTCTTTTCTCAATGAATCTCCAAAAAAGACTCCGGAATCAATGTCGATATAGAAATCATAAAGTTTCAAAACAACCTGGGAATTATTGAATTCAACAGACAAATCAGCTTCGTTGATATACAATCTGTCGTTCTGAACAAAACTACTAACTATCGTTAGTTCAGTATTATTTTCCGTCATGATGGAAAATCCCCTCGAAGAACAGCAAAATGGACTCAAATCATTGAAATCTAACGAACATTCATTTGTTTCAAATTCGATTTTTGTTTCTTTACCAGGGACATTCACCACGCATGTAATAATTCCATTCATTTTCTTTCTATTATTCTCAAATGAAATAGCGGAAATCCCATTGAAGGCAACATTGCCCGTATCTATATCAATTTCATCAATAACCGTTTTGCTTCCATTAAGTTTAAGCCGTCCTGGAAATCCTGCGTTGATTTCCTCAAATTCTATGTCAATGGTACCTGAGTCGTGTTTTTGAACATAAGATACTCTGTTTAAAGTAATCCCCCGCTCACAATCAACGGAAATGCTTTCACAAGTGAATTCAAGATTCCACAATTTGATCAAAAAAGTTCCGCCTTCTTTGGCCTTGCAGACACAGGATGGAAATCTTTCATCTTCGAAAAAACAATTTTCCGGTAAAACCGTCAGATATTCCAGATTCTCATATCCATCCCAGATCTGAATTTCTTTTCCGATGTAGACCATTCCGTTTTCTTTCAGCCTGCTGCTTCCATCAGCACAACTGATCTCAATATCACCCTGGAATACAAGAGATTTGAATTCCTTCTCTATGCTTTCTCCCAATGATCGGACATTTTCATTTCCTTTACCTGGTACAATAAGCTTATGGATCTTTTCATTTCCAGCATTATCAATGGCAGTGAATTCAACTGAATAATTATGATCGGAATCAATGTTTCTTACAGTCCAGGTCGTGAGAGATGGATCAACATAGAAAAATCTGTCTCTGGCAGTGATTTCCTTGTCCAGACATTTTACCTTGATCTTCAAACAGTCAGGACCCGAGTCAAGATCTATGAATTGAGGAAAAACAAGAGTCAAAACATCATTGGATTTTCCTTTTACAGAATCTCCCCATTCAGCGGAAAAAAGTTCTTCTGTAAATTCCGGGAGGTTGGTATCAATTTTATAGCATAGATTTTTCTCATCATAATTTCCGACAAGATCGCAGCATTTCAAGGATATGATTCCAGGTCCACAATCCTTGACCCACAACATGTTTTCCGACAGGTCTTCAACAATCTTCCAGTTGGAATCATTCATTTTGTATTCCAGCCTTCCGATTCCAGTTCTGTCCTTCCCCTGAATCCATTTAACAATTACATCAGAGTCGTTATACCATCTGTTCTCGTCCCTCTGATACAGCAGACAGGCATCGAAAGATTCAGGAGCTGATGTATCAATTCTAAAGACATATTTGCATTCATCACTCTTCAACCCATTAAGACCTACGGAACTGACTGCAAGGCAATAAAATTCTCCGGCTTCATTATCATCGAGTGAATTGATATGTATTTTTACCTCAGGACAAGATTCTTCACAGATACCACTGAATTCCTCCATCGGTAAAGCATCCTCCAATCTTCCAGGATTACCATCAATCATCCTGCACTTTCTTATCGACCAGATATTTTTTTCAGTTTCGTTATCATTCAGATATACATTACGGATGGTGAAATCACATTCATTGGAATTAACCGTATCATTGATGGAATATGCTTCCTTATGGGTACTGCTTGAAACCCGTGGTTTAGACGGATGGTTGGAATTCCTGATGAATGATACACATTTCTTTTCACTTTCATTCCCAGCCATATCCACTGCAAAAAAAGTAAGATTGTTCTGTCCTTCGATGAACTCATCAATTTTAAAGAAGGCTGATCCAGATGTTTTATAAACGGAATTATTCACGGAATATTTATAAAGAGAGATTTTTCCAGTCTCCTTTCCAGCCTGATCATGTGCATCAACTGCAACATCAATCGAAAAATCAAGTTTTCCATCTGAATCTTCAACGCACTTTAAATAAGATCCATCATCTATTTTGATTCCCTGCGACTCATAATTTATTTCATCTATGACAGGAATTGTCTTATCAATGGTAAAAGTTTTTTCAACATGACTCATGTTTCCATGGCCATCTTCCCCATACATGTTCAGGATATGTTTTCCTTCGGCAAGCATGAAAATCGGTATTTCCAATGTGGACTTTCCTGCAAAATCCAGATTTTCATTTTCCCTGCCATCAAAATTATATTGGACGGAAAGTTGTGAGAATAATTCATCTGTACAGGAAAAATCATTCAGCTGAAGGTTTCTTGAATTGACATATTCATCGATTTCAAAACAAAGCTCAGGCGGCGTATGATCGATTATCATATTCTCCGTCTTTGTCGTATTGTTTCCGGCATAATCCTCCGCGTAAAATGATATGCAGAACCTTCCTTCCGGCAGTTCAGCAACAGGGGACTGAATCCAGTTTTTTCTATCAATGCTCCATTTGACAGATGTTTTATTGAGATTCAAATCCGTTATTTCAGGTTCTATTAAATTGCTCTTTGTAATCAGATCCCTGAATTTAATTTCTGGCTTTGTGAAATCACAAGTAAAGCCGAATGAACATGTAGTACTATAGCCGACATTGTCAGTCACACAGAACTGGACATAGTGATCCCCTTCAGAAAGACCATCAACATACCTTCCTTTTCCATGACTTCCATGATCCAGTACATATTCCCATGAACTGTCATTTATTCCGGAATATTTATCATCGCCTCTCGCTTCGATATATCTGCTTGATGTGAATCTGTCGCTGTTTACATTGAGAATGGTAATTTCCGGGAAAGATTTATCAATCATGATTTTTACAGGATCAGAGATGATTTCATTTCCAACGTTATCAACAGCCTTGAACTGAAGATGAGAGATGCCCTCAGTGTTGAAAACAAGCCTCCTGTTTTCCATCCAGAACCATGTAAAATTTTCATTGTTCTGGAGCCTGTATCCACCTTTATATCTATCAATTCCCGACAGTGTATCGTCTATCTGAAGATCCACAGAAACATCTTCTCTGGTCCATTCATCAACAGTGCTTACATCGATGGAACTGAAAACAGGAGGAGTCATATCAACGCAAAGAGAATACCTGATGTAATAGTCATTCCCAATAAGATCCTCACATTCAAGTTCAATGGTATGCATTCCTTCTTCTTCGACTGTAAATGAATAGCTGTTGCTTTTTCTTTTAATCGGGAATTTATGTTCCTTTCCATCAACCGTGACAGACTGGACTTTATAGCCGGAACCTTCAGCATCCCTTATTGCACAGGTTTCATCAGGAAAAATACATTCTATTGCAACTGGTCTGGAAGACAGAACCGTATCCCTGTTTGAATGCCGTTCAACACCGTCACATATTATAAAAGGGATCGGTACACAGTTATCCCGCATGACACAGGCAAACTCACTGAAAGTTTCCTTTGTATGATCACTCAATGTGACTTCAGCGGAACACTTCCACAACGGAACTCCTTTTTCATTAAGAATACGCATTGGCTTTGAATTTGATTGACTGCTGATCTGAGAACTGCATTTGAAATCTGTGTATATATTTGGATTTTCAGAACGAGTCCAAAAAACATTTTCCCGTCTCACAACCTTATCATCATAAACATAAATGGAAAGAACATAATCATGCTTGTAAACGTTATACTGCTCATAGTTGTGGGAATAGAGCCTGAGAGAAACAAAAGCCATCATCGCGGCAAATAAAATTTTCTTATTCATATTTTTTCTCCAGAGGTACCACATTGAGACTGCCATTTTCAACAAAGGAAATGAATTTGACACCATTGACGGTTTCTGTAAAAGAAGTCAAGGAGCCGGCAGAATGGACATTCCATTTTTCACCGTCGTATAGAAAAAGATTCTTCCCGTCATTCAAGGCAACTGACATTCCAAATGCATGGAAGTCAAGAACGCCAGGTTCCATGGCAAAACCATCAACAATGGTTTTAAATGAACGATCAACAATCTTAAGGGAATGATCACTTATCTTTTTTACCTGCAGATAAGGCAGCAAGGAATTTGAATCATGGACAAGTTCAAAATCTGCATAGGTTCCAGCATGACTCAATCTGTCTGACCCCGACATGAGTTCATATTCTTCAATAGAGCCATTCCTGCTGAACAAGAAAAAACATTTATCCTGGCATATTGCAATTTTGACGAATTCAGCCGGTTCAGATTCATAAACAACATTCTGTCTGTCGTAAAGGCTGATTTTTTTTCCACTGGACTGCATGGTTTCTTTTACGATAAAAAGATTTTCTCCACAGTTTTTTACGGAGCAAATCAAATCAATCATGCCTCCATGTAAAAATTCAACTTCTTTGGAAACCTGATTTCCATTGCAGAAATAAATCCAGTTGCCGCAGTAGAAATGGAAACCGTCTTTTTCAATTCCATCAACAAAGCCCATAGGAACTATGTACGAAGATTCAGATTCAAAAATCTTTCTGATTCCATCCTTTGAACAGGCAAGCAGCAGATAAAGGGTGACATCATCTTTTTTCGTGCGGACAATTACATAGGAAACATCATCAATAGTCCTGAAATCCATGAACCTGTATTCGCCCAGATACGTTTCTGAATTTTCAGTAGATTCAAGGTTTTCTGAAATCGAAAGCAACGCAGCGTAAATTGTTCCGGCTGAGAAATAAGTGACCATTATTTCATTGGAAGTAAAAAATGAAACATTGACTGCATCGACTGGACATTCAGTTCCGCTTTGGATTTTTTTAAGGACAAGAGGCCCCATAGGATTGCAGAAAAGCAGATAGAAATAACAGCTGGATGTATAAAGGACAAAAAGGGAGTTTCCATACTTTTCATGGGGAACAACATCCGTGATTTCATCGCTGCCAAGATCAAAGTCTTCCTCAAGGCAGATCACCTCATTGCAGCCGTCCATGGATTTTACAAGACAATTCTGTCCTCTGCCTTCACTGCCGGTTCCAGAGACAATCGTAAAGCAGGTCTTTCCGTTTCCGTTGACGCTTTTGATTCCGGTGATTTTTGAGAACATGCCTTCGCACAGAAGCGGCTGGCAGAATGCAAGGCAGCCAAGAAAAAAACAGATGGCAGATGCGATTATTTGTCTGTTCATAGAGTTCATTCCTCCACAGGAAGGTATCAAAACCCCCTATAGATTTAATAATCGAACACAGACAAAAAAGTGCAGCTTAAGAGAAAAAAAAAGAGCTTCGTACATTTCAAGTACAAAAGCCCTTTTCAAGTATTTATGATTTTTACAGATTATTTTTTTCTAAGGAATGCATCCTTGAATCCAAATGCCTTGAACTTCTTGAGAACTGAAGCATATTCATCTTCATTGAGCGGACCAACGATGACTCTGTATGCACCCTTTCCGTTTGGAACAAGATTCAAAGGATATTTTGAATACTTGCTGACAGTCTTTTCGATGTTCTCGACATTTCCATAGCTTGCAATCTGAACATACCATCTGTTCTTTGGAAGCAGGCTTTCTGATTCAACGATGTATTTTTCAAAAGATGTCTTTGGAGATGCAGTTCTGGTTTCTGCAACTTCAATTTTGTTTTCTGCAGCACTTTCTGCTACCGGAACAACTGAAACTGCAGTTTCTTCTCTTGAAGACATTGTAGATTCAATTTCAACAGTCTCTGCAGGAGTTGTTTCAGGTACAACTTTTTCCGTCGGAACAAGAACGATCGGCGCATATTCCTCATCTTCTGCAACAATTTCTTCTTCAACTGGCTTTGTTTCAACTTCAGCGAGAACTGATTCCTCAACAACAGGAGCAGTTTTTTCTTCAGCCGGAACTTCTTCCGCAATGGTTTCTTCAGCCGGAACTTCTTCCGCAATGATTTCTTCAGTTACAGCTTCTTCAGCTACAGCTTCTTCAGTTACAGCTTCTGCAGCTACAATTTCTTCAGCAGTGTTTTCCTTCTCTTCTTCAACTTCAGCAATTTCAGCTGGAGACGGAGCTTCAACAGCTTTCTTTGTTCCGGCGAAATCCTCGTCATCCATCTCATAGTCCTCGATGATTTCTTCTTCAGATTCAACCGCAACGGCAACAGCTTCTTCAGTTTCCGCAGGAATATCTTCCACAGTTTCCTCTGCGATTTCTTCTTCCTCAATCAAAGGTACACCAGCGGCAGGAACAGTTTCTTCAGCAACAGCTTCCACAGTCTCTGCAGCAACAGCTTCCACAGTCTCTGCAGGAATTTCCTCAACTGCAACCGGTTCAGCAGCTTTTTCTTCAGCCGGAACTTCTACATCTGCCTTTGCAAGTTCAGCATTTTCCTTTTTATCATTCATTCTTGCAGCATCACTTTCATCAATGACAGCCTGACCGACAACCGATTCATCAAAGCTTCCGTAACGCATGTTGAGCTTGCAGCGGACATTTTTATCCTTATCAATTCCCAAAGTCTTTGCCGACTCCTTTGAAAGAAGCACTGCGACACCTTCCGCGGAATCAAGAGTTCCAAGATTGAGGAACTGGAGCGTTACGCCAGTGGCAGGATTTGAAACAAAAATGCTGTCACCGGGAAGATAGCCGGCGGCCTGTCCAAAATGACCTGCAGGAAATTTTCCTTCATCCGCAACTTCAATTACGCCTTCCACAACGTCCTTTGAATCTGCAAACATTGTCACAGCAAGCAAAAATACCAATAATCCAGAAAATAGCTTTTTCATGCGCCCCTACCTACCGAATGAATTTGTAAATATCAGTTGCGATTCCGTGAGAAAAATCCCTTACACCTTTTTCAGCCTTCTTGTAAAGCTTTGCAGATGGAGGAACCTTTTTACCGGAACCCAATACTTTATCTGTTTTCAGATCAACAACTTTCCATGACACTGCCTTGATGTTTTCAAGCAAGGCGGCATCCGGATTTGTCGATTCCGCAACATCGAATTCACAAAGGATTTCAATGAAATATTTTACTCCACCCTGTTCAGCCGCCATCATCGACTCGTTGAACACGACATCCTGTTCACCGCTGTCATTGGAAACAAACACAGGCGAGTTTGAAACAATCGTTCCTTTGTCAAAGAAAAAATCAAAAAGGCCGCTTTCTATCTGATAGCATGAAGGTCTAACGTCTGATCTTGAATCCTCGTGCTGTGCAATCTGGAATGCAACAGAAACAGCGTTGGCTGCAACCGCACAGCAAGAAAAAACACAGATCATCAGAATCCTTCTGATACTCATCTAAAATCCCCTTAAATTTCTGACTTTGACAAAAATAATTGTCCAGGATTTCCCGGGCAAATCCCACAAGGTATCCTCTATTTGTTTTTCGGAAAGCACAGAAAAAAGTTTAGTGGTTTTATTTCATATAAAATCTAGATTTACTATTGACAAATCAAAAGCACTTTGATATAGTACTGAACATTCACGGGGGCATAGCCCAGTCGGTAGAGCAACGGACTCATATTCCGTGTGTCATAGGTTCGATCCCTATTGCCCCTAAGAAGATCAAGACTTTTCAGGTTTCTGAAAAGTCTTTTTTGTTTTTATCAGTTCGTACATCAAGCATTAAAGATTCGCTTCAATGCATAAATATGCATTTTTACTTGCATATTCTGCATAAATATGTATACTTAATTTCCAGAGGTTAAAATTATGAAAGCAGAAAAATTCAAGAGTCCATTCAAAGGCAGAAGCCTTCTCAACTGGATCGACTGGACACCAGAAGAAATCAATCAGATTCTTGACTATGCATTCCTCGTGAAGAAACAGTCTCACAAGGGAGAAGTACACCAGAGATTCCTTGGCAAGACCATTGCCCTTATTTTTGAAAAGAGATCTACACGTACACGTTCTTCTTTTGAAACCGCATTTGGTGAAGAAGGAGGACATCCGGTATTCATGTCCACAGCAGACATCCAGCTTGGAGAAAAAGAAAGCGTCAAGGATACTGCACGCGTTCTCGGAAGGATGTTCAGCGCCATTGAATTCCGCGGCTTCAAGCAGCAGCATGTCGAAGAACTTGCAAAATATTCCGGAATTCCTGTAATCAACGGCCTTACCGATGAATTCCACCCTACACAGGTTCTTGCGGACATCATGACCCTCAAGGAGCATTTCGGTCACCTCAGGGGACTGACACTTTGCTTCTGCGGAGACGGACGCAACAACATGGCCCGCTCCCTCATGCTCATCTGCGCAAAATTCGGAATCAACTTCTCGGTTTTTGCCCCGAAAGAGCTTTCACCGGATGAAGAAATCATCAGAATCTGTACTCCGTTCGCTGAAAAATCCGGAGCCAGGATCACCATCTCAGATGAAATTTCAGTTGTCAAAAACGCAGATGCGCTTTATACTGATGTATGGGTTTCTATGGGTGAAGAAGCGCTCAAGGAAGAACGCTGCAAACTGCTTCAGCCATACCAGGTAAACAAGGAATTGATGGCCGCTACGGGCAAGGCTGATACCATTTTCTTGCACTGTCTCCCTGCCGTAAAGGAACAGGAAGTAACAGAGGAAGTTTTCGAAAGCGAAGCAAGCAAAGTTTGGGATGAGGCTGAAAACCGCAAGCACACAATCAAGGCAATCATGCTTGCCCTTGTCAACTAAGGAACACCAAGGAAGGAATTTATGAAGAAGTTATTATTGGCACTTGCATTTGCGGCATCACTGGTTCTCCCTATGGCAGCAGAAGATGCAAAGGAAAGCACACCACGCGTATGGGATCATGGAGACAATGTTTCCTCTATTACATACCAGAATGTACGTTTCTATAAGATCTACGACACAAAGGATTCCTATGTTGTCCTTTATGAAAAGCAGGGTGTAAAGATCGGTACAGCCGTTCTTCCAAAGAAATGGTCTGAAAACAAGGAGGGAGCAAGAAAACTTTTGTTCCGCAATGCTCCTGCAAAGATCGGTCCTTACATGACAATCATCAAGAAGGATGGAGAATTCCAGAAAGTCTGGGTTACTGTTCCTACAAACCGCTTCAATCCTGTCTGGGCAATTGCTCCAAACGGAATGGCTGTTGATGGATCAGATGCTGATTCACTGAATATTGAACTTTAATCCTGCTGACCATCAGCAATCCATATGAAAAGGGGCTGTCCCAAAAGTAATCTCAGGGTGGTTGAGCTTAGTCGAAACCACCACATATAGTGGTATCGGGCATTTCGACATTGCTCAATGACCCTGGCATGAATACTTATTGGACAGCCCCTTTTTTTTTACTGTCTTGTGTAGCATTCCACTTGCCTGTATACTGCTGTGCAGGAAGGATCATCATGCAAATTATTTCAGAAAAACAGCTTTCAAGCTTCAAAAAATTTCTTGAACTCCATGACAGTTTCATCATCGCAGGACACAAGGATCCTGACGGTGACTGCATTTCTTCCTGTCTTGGACTCTCCTATATAGTTGAAAACACTGGCAAACCTTACATAATGCTCAATGCAGGACCTTTCAAAAGGATTGAGATCAGGGAATATGCAGACTTTTTCAGAAACGACATTCCTTTCATGACACAGGACGAAAGAAACAGATGCGGACTGATCATGACAGACTGTTCGGAAATATTACGTCTGGGAGAAATTGACGGAGACCTCAAGGGATTCGACACTTTCATAATCGACCATCACAAAACAGCTGATTCCAATGGAAAAAACACAATAATCCCCCCTTCTTCCCCTGCCGCATCATGCCTTGTCCAGCAGCTTTTCGAGGCCCTGGTAGGTAAACCTACGGAACAGCAGGCAAACACCATTTTCTTTGGTGTATGTACCGACACAGGATTTTTCCGTTTCCTTACTGAAGACAGCGCAGAAGTATTCCGAAGCACAGCAAGACTTGTTGAAGCAGGTGCCAATCCGCGTAAAACATACCAGAAGATGACCAGCGGAAAATCATGGAACACAAGAAAACTTTTGAGCATAATGCTTGACCATGCGGAACGTTACTGCAATGGAAAGCTTGTGGTTACCTATGAATCAATGGAAGACACAAGAAAGTTCGGACAGGAAGGCCGTGACAGCGACGCCTTCTATTCACTCATGCTCGAAGTTGAAGGCATAGAAGCAGTTGTTTTTGTAAGGCAGGAGACTGAACGTTCATGCACCATCGGATTGAGATCACGCGAAAAATGTGACGTAAGCGAGATTGCGCAGAAATTTGGCGGTGGCGGACATAAGAACGCATCAGGAGCCAGCACGGAAGGCCGTACGGAAACCCTGATTCCACAGATCGTTAAGGAGTTTTCAAAAGTCCTTTAGCAGATTACTGAAAAAACAGCAGAGGCGGTAGTTTTCCTACAGTTTCTGCTGTTTTTTTTTCGCGTCAAGGGAGTTCCGTCGTAAAAAAAGGGCATATTCATAATTAAATTCACATTTTAAGGATGGCACGGCAATTGCATAAGTTCAATAGCGGATTTTTTATCGCGTCATGAAAAATCCAGCCACAAAAAGAGGTTGAACTTATGGAAAAAGCAAGAAAAATCGTCTCTGACTACAAAAGCGGAAGAATTTCAATCCAGCAGGCATCCAATGCACTGATGGAAATTCTTTTCACCCACAAATATGAATTCGGGCTGGCAGGTTTTGATGAAGACACCTTTTCAGATTTTCTCGTTTTCATGAGGGAACGATTTGAATCGATCCTTGTGAAATATGATCCAGGTCTCAGTGATTTCATGACATACCTTCACAGCGTGATCAACATGACTGCATACTGGTGGAAAAAAATGAGCCACCTGAAAATGGAAAATTCCATCTGCTGCCAGTACCTTTGCATCGAGGAAAGTTTCATCTCCGCCGATTTTTCACCTGACGAATCAGATTTTTACGTCGAGGAACCGCTTCCGGACAACAAAATATCACTCTACAAATTGAAGAAAACAGTCTCGCAAAACCTTCAGATAAAATCACCGTCACACGGAAGAAAACGCCCCCTTACAAGGGAACGCGTCGGCGAAATCCTTTCAACTCTTGCACTAAAAACATGTCACGACATAACACCGGAATTCATCGACTTTGTCGCGAAGGTCAACGGAATCGACAGGTCCGCATTCGAGGAAACTGTCGAAAAGGCGGAACTATCCATACGCCTCAAGGTAGACAGGATCAAAAAGCTTGAAAGAAAACGGAATTATTCCTACTACTACAGAAAAAAGAAAATACTGAGCGGAAAAAACCTGAAAAAGGCAGATTCCGGACTCTCAGTTGATGAGGTTTTCAATATTCATGATACAAGATGGCGAAAAAGCATAGAGGATCTTGATAAACTTAAACCGAATCTCGTGCCTACAAATCTGACCGTGGCAGAACTTCTTGGCATTTCACCACGTAAGGTAACAGCTTTGCTGGAGGAAGCGGAACAAAGAGCAGACGAAATCAGGGATTTTCTTTCCAGTATGGGAATAACATGAGTTTATCCGGCCATATTTATTGCCACTTTTATGTTATAGTGATAATGTAAAATCATGAAAATCTATCTTGCAACTGGAAATCTGAATAAAAAACGCGAGGTTCAGGAACTTTTCCCTGAACATACGGTGGTTATTCCAAAGGATGAAGGAATAACCTTTGATCCTGAAGAGACTGGAACAACTTTCTATGAAAACAGCCTGATCAAGGCAAAAGCCCTTTGGGATATGGTGCACTGCCCTGTTCTGGCTGATGACTCAGGAATCTGTGTTGATGCCCTTGATGGAGCTCCCGGAATTTATTCATCCCGTTATGCAGGCCCTGATTTCATGAAAGGAAAACCTGACGGCACAAAAATTTCCCAGGATGAACAGAATAATTTCATCGTACAGCAGACCAGCGATGCCATAAAAGCCGGCTATGCAGGCGGAAGGAAAGCACACTATACATGCGCAATGGTACTTTACATGGGACCTGACAGGCTTTTTGTATGCCAGGAGACCATGGAAGGTGAAATCATAGATGATATTTCAAATGCCCGTGGAACCGGTGGTTTTGGATATGACCCTCTTTTCTATCTTCCGGAATTTGGAAAAACCGCAGCTGAACTTACTGCCGACGAAAAAAATGCCATTTCCCATAGAGGTAAAGCAAGCCGACTTCTGAAAAAACTTGCGGAAAATCTTCTGAGCACAAAGTAGCAGTCAAGGAAGTTGTTGAGAACATTGAAAATTCAATTCATGAAATCGCAACAGCTTCAGCAAACTCAACAAAATCCTTTGATGATCTTTAGCACAGCATCCACAGCATGGACGCATCGATCCAGTCAGTAAAAGGCAAGATTGTCCAGCAGACATTGGAATCTGATAAAATCAAGGAGATGTTGGATCTTATCGAAGATTCCTCAAAGGCAATTTCACAGTCCTCTGCCCAGCTTAAATCCAAGAACAGCACACTTGAGGAACAGATCGTAGACAGCTATAAGACCGAGTAGAAAAAATTTTTTTTTATTTTTTTTGAAAAAACATTAAAGTTTTTCTAAAGTTCCGCCGATAAACATAATGAAAAGCTATGATTGTTCAACTTCGTAGAAGACAGCAGTCAGGTGATTCAACGTAAAAGATTGCAGATGTAGCCTTGTAATACAGATGTAATCTTTTACACACTGGTCAAAAGGATTTGACCATTTATATCCACGGAGGAACAAACTATGGTAATCAACCACAACATGTCCGCAATGTTTTCCAATCGCCAGTTGGGAGTAACTCAGCTTGCCAACACAAAAGATATGGAAAAGCTCTCTTCAGGAGAAAAAATCAACCGCGCAGGTGACGACGCTTCAGGACTCGCAGTTTCTGAAAAGATGCGCTCACAGATCCGCGGTTTGAACCAGGCTTCAAGAAACGCTTCAAACGGTATCAGCTTCATCCAGACAACAGAAGGTTACCTTCAGGAAACAACTGACATCGTACAGCGCATCCGCGAACTTGCAGTACAGTCTTCTAACGGAATCTACTCTGACGAAGACCGCATGCAGATTCAGGTTGAAGTTTCTTCCCTCATTGCAGAAGTTGACCGCATTGCATCTTGCGCTCAGTTCAACGGAATGAACATGCTTACAGGACGCTTCGCATTGCCAACTGGTGAAAACACAGTTACTGCTTCTATGTGGCTCCACATCGGTGCTAACATGGACCAGAGAACACAGGTTTACATCGGAACAATGACAGCAGCTGCTCTTGGACTTCGTGAAGTTGGAACAGAGACAATCATGTCTATTGCGGAACCTGATCTTGCCAACCAGTCAATCGGAACTCTTGATGAAGCCCTCAAGGCTATCAACAAGCAGCGCGCTGACCTTGGTGCATACCAGAACCGTCTTGAATTCACTGTAAAGGGTCTTGATATTGCCGCAGAAAATCTCCAGGCATCTGAATCAAGAATCCGTGATACAGACATGGCTTCTCAGATGGTTGAATTCACAAAGAATCAGGTATTGTCACAGGCCGGAACAGCTATGCTTGCTCAGGCTAACGCACAGTCACAGAGCGTCTTGTCTTTGCTCCAGTAGTGTGTTATACTGAATAGTGAAGGAGCCGGGAATTTTCCTGGTTCCTTTGCTGATTGACCGGTAGAACTGCTCTACTCCATTTTAGTTATATTCAACTGTCTTCCGCTCAATTCCGCTTGCCATGGTTTTTAGACATGGCTTTTTGGCTTTGCAGACCTAAAACCTGCAGAACAGTTCTTTGAAAACTTAGTTTTCCATGTTGCTTGTAACAGCATAGACGGTTATTTAAGTTATGATACAAGGCTTAACATAAGTAACGGTTCCTGCTGTAATCGGGACTAAAACCTCTGCCGGGGGCGCAACAACCGGTGGTTGCCCTTACAAACAGGCATAAATGCACGATGCATTATGTACACAATCATGGAGGACTATACTATGGTAATTAATCACAACATGAGCTCAATGTTTGCAAACCGCACACTCGGAGTTACAAACTCACAGTTGATGGGTAACATTGAAAAGCTCAGCTCAGGCGAAAAGATCAACCGCGCAGGTGACGATGCTTCAGGACTCGCAGTATCTGAAAAGATGCGCAGCCAGATCCGTGGTCTCAACCAGGCTAACAGAAACATCCAGAACGGAATTTCTTTTATCCAGGCTACAGAAGGATATCTCCAGGAGACAACAGACATTCTCCAGAGAATCCGTGAACTTTCAGTTCAGTCTGCAAACGGAATCTACAGCGATGAAGACCGCATGCAGATCCAGGTTGAAGTATCTCAGCTCGTTTCTGAAGTTGACCGCATTGCAAGCCAGGCTCAGTTCAATGGAATGAACATGCTTACAGGACGTTTCGCAGAAAACTCTGTAACAAACAACATCATGACATTCCAGGTTGGTGCAAATATGGATCAGAGAGTTACAGCATTCATTGGTACAATGACAGCTACATCTCTCGGACTTAAGGGAGCACAGGGAACAGATGAACAGATTTCTATCTCTACACCTGACCTTGCTAACATGACAATCGGAACAATCGATGCAGCTCTTAAGAACGTATCACGCCAGAGAGCAGATCTTGGTGCTTACCAGAACCGTTTCGAAATGGCTTCTAACGGTATCGCTATTGCAGCAGAAAACATGCAGGGTGCAGAATCAGGTATTCGCGACACAGACATGGCTTCAGCAATGGTAGAATACACAAAGAACTCAATTCTTACACAGTCTGGAACAGCTATGCTTGCACAGGCTAACAGCCAGTCACAGAACGTATTGGCACTTCTCCAGTAGTTCTGGGATCACAGCTTATGCTGAACAATTCGCTTGTTGAATAAGAGAATTCTGGATGTCTTCTTTTTGACGGCAAGCGTGAAAGATGAGGAGGGGTGCGCCCCCTTCCCCACTCTTTTATTTCAAAAATCATTTCAGGAGGAAATGTCCATGAATACGATTGGTATGATTGGTCGGACGATGGCAACGGATGGCCGAAATGTCTACAATTCTCTCTCCGCTTCAAAACCCGCCCCAAAGGTGGATGTAGAAACGCCAATGCCGACTACGGCTGCTGAAGTTCTGCAGAACATGGAACAGAACCAGGCTGACATAGAGGCTTCGGCAAAGGAATTGCAGAGACTGTCGGACATGGTTACAGGACACAAGCTTCAGTTCAACGTGAACAGCGAAACCAACAGGGTTGTTGTCACTGTAGTGAATGCATCAACAAATGAAGTTATCAGGCAGATTCCATCGGAAGACATACAGAAGATCCAGGCACGCATGAAGCATGCCATCGGTGTGCTCTTCGATGAGATGATATAAGGAAAGCCTCAAAAAACTGAGGTTTTTAGAGGTTACCCTTAAAGTGGCAGACGGACTTAATATACCTGGTGTAAGTGACAGATACAAAACTAATGATCTCGTAAAAGCCCTCATTGAGAAGGAACGTCTTCCTTTAACAAAAGAAGAGGAAAAGGTAGAAACTTACAAAAGCCAGCAGGACGCATGGCGCGGTATGAACCAGAAGATGTCCACCTTAAGGGACAGCGTCAAGACCTTATATTCTTTCGAAAACCCGTTCAACAACAAACTATCATCATCATCAGACGAAGGGGCGGTTACTGTGGATGCAGGAAGGGAGGCTGAATACGGCTCATTCAAACTTGAAGTGATTCAGCCTGCAGCAACAGACCGTTTTTTAAGTACAGAAATCGATGCCGAATATCAGGTAAAATCAGGTCAGTACACATTTCAGGTTGGAGAAAAGAACATTGACTTCAACTGGAAAGGCGGAAAACTCGGTGATTTCGTAACAGCCCTCAACAAGCGCGGTGGAGACACGCTCAAGGCAAGCCTCATCGGTGTAAGCGCAGATAAAAAATCCCTTCTCATAGAAAGCCTCAAGACAGGCGAAAGCAACCGGCTTATTTTCAAGAACAAAGCCTTTGATTTTGCAAAAGAAATAGACATGATCGGTGAATCAACAACCGAAAAAACAACTGTAAAATTTTCAACAGAAAAAATATACACTCCACAGTCTCTGGAAGAATTTTCCCAGCGTGGAATTCCTGAATTGTCAAAAAGCCGAGTTGAAGTAAAAAACGAAAGCGTTGTTATCGGCGCTCGCGGTGGCTTTGAGGTTGATCTTCCGGAAGACGGAGCAGCAAGGAAAAATGGAAGGATAGAGTTTTCGTTCCGTGAGAAGATGGTGGAAGATCCTACACTCAAGGGAGAAACCATAGAGGACCATGAACCATCCGACATTCTCGAACTGCCGGTTCCAGGTGGAATTGAATATGAAGGCATCACTGTTTTCAACAATCCAAGCGAATCCACACTACCCCCTGTTCAGGAAACTGAGAAGGAGACAGCGTCAGCAGAAGTTCCGCCTTCACCTGTAAAAATTTCAAACGACAAGCTCTTCTACATAAAGGATTCCAATGGCAAGGAACATCCGGTTCCGCAGAAGTATCTCAAGAAAGGCAAAGACGGAACTACGACAGTCACAATTCCGCTTAAAGAATACAAGGACGCAAAATCCCTGGTTGTAAGGAATTCCAACACGGGCAAGGAAATAACCATGACCCAGCCCAACATGTTCAGGGAGGAAAAATCCACAGGCTTCAAGGCAAAGCATGCGATCTCAACGGCACAGGACGCCACGATCAAATATGAAGGCATAACGATGACACGCGCATCAAACGACATCGATGACGTTGTTCCACACCTGACGCTCCACATTCACGACAAGACGGAAAAGCCTGCTACGATAAAGATCAGTCCAGACACGGAATCCGCAAAAGATGCCATCATCACTTTCGTAGGCAAATACAACCAGGCTGTAGCGGAGATGAACATTCTCTCACAGAACAAGCCGGAACTCATAAGCGAACTTGATTATCTTTCCGATGACGAACAGGAAAAAATGAAGGAACGCCTTGGAATGTTCCAGGGAGAAATGATACTTACAAGCGGAAAGTCCGCAATGCAGCAGATTGTTTCTGGAACATACAGATATGATGCTAATTCCACAGTCACACTTCTCGCCCAGCTTGGAGTCTCGACAAATGCCAGTGGCAACGCTGGAGGCGGATACAGGCCATCACAGATGAGAGGCTATCTTGAGGTTGATGAAAAGAAACTTGATGCCGCCCTTGCTGAAAATCTTGACCAGATAAAGAATCTCTTTGGATATGACAGCGACGGAGACCTGATCGTTGACAACGGAATCGGCTACAGGCTGGACAAGCAGCTTACATCATGGGTTCAGTCAGGAGGAATAATTTCCGCAAAGACAAATTCTCTTGAATCCCAGATTAAGTCTTCAAACCAGAAAATTACAAGGCTTCAGACACAGCTAGACAGAAAGGAAGCTGAACTCAAGAGAAAGTATGCCCAGATGGAAGGTTCTCTCGGAAGTCTTGAAAGCCAGCAGAATTCCCTCCAGAACTTCGCAAACCAGAATCAGCGCAAATAATTTACCGGCATCCTGAATTCTGGTCTTACAAGCTCCCCTTTATTTTTTTACTTAACAGTGTCATTTTTCTTCCGATAATGAAGTGACAGATCATATTGGGAGACTGCAGATGGAATTCTACGTGAACGAAGAGAAAATTGACATTACACTTGAAAACGAAAAAACAATCGGTGACGTACTCAGATCCTTTGAAGAAGAAGCTTCTAAAAATGACGCAACTACAATCGGAATCAAGATAAACGGCAGTTCCATTCCTGCGGAAGAATTCGACAGTGCCATATCCCAGGAAATCAAGGACGACACAAAGATTGAACTTAAAGTCCTTGCAAAGGCAAACCTTCTTGACAGTCTTGAAATCTCAAAGAACCGTTTTGCTGAACTGTCTGAAAAAATGTCTGAGGTTCCGGTCGCACTCCAAAGCGGTAAAGACAAGGAAGCAAATACATTGATCGCCGTTCTTGCAGATGCAATCGATGAATTCTGCCATACGGCAACATTGTGTGCCCTTTTCCCGGAACTTTATGAATCAATAATCATCAATGACAAAAACATCACAGATTTCTTTGAGGAATTTGCGCCGATAGTAGCAGACTTCGAACAGTCCCTTGAATCCAAGGATACAGTCACTTCCGGTGATCTTTGTGAATATGAAATCGCACCCCGCCTTGAGGCAATCTCCCAGTCACTGGGAAAAATACTTGGCAAATAGGAAGTTTTGAGTTCCGTCTGTAAAAGGAACTGCAAAACGATGAATCGAACCAATACGGAGAGTTAAATGTCCTATGTTGATGCAAGACAGTTCAGTTTTCTTTATGTTTTCAGTGCTGCTGTAATCATTACACTTGCGGTCGCTGCTCTGGCTGCATTTATCATCTATAAGGCCATCGCAAAAACGCACACAAAAGAATGGTTTGAGGCACAAAAAAACAGGGAAACAAAATTAAAAGACGTAGATTACGTAGCAAAAGAAGCCTGTTTGAATTCCCTGGAGAAGATAAGACTGTGGCACATATGCCGTCGCTATAAGGCAAAAAACATCCGTTACCTGTATCGTTCCGTCAAAGACCTGAACGATCTTTTCCGTGAAGAATTCGTCAGGATGACGACTAAACAGACCCGCAACGAAGACAAGATCGGAATCTTCTTTGAACTGCGTTTCAAGCTTGAAAATGCACACAACAGAAAACTTGTGATATCGTCAACACGGGGAATCAAACAGGACCAGACAATTACTTTCTATGACACAAAGAACTCTCCGTGGAATGTGAAAGTTGTAAAAGTAATCGATTCTGGATTCTACATTGAAATCCCTGAAGCAATGGACAAGGCAAATTTAAAACCCAAAGCCCTCGACAAAGTAAAATTCTCATTTACATTTCCGTCGGGGCAGTCATTCAATGCGGTCAGTCGCGCCGCAAGATACGAGAAGATCTTCAACGGTCCAAAGGAATACCTGCTCATAACAAACAGCACTCAGATAAAAAGTGTCCAGCGCCGTGGTGCAAAACGTATGTCGATGGATGAGGAATGTTATTTTTCCGCAATTAAAAATATCGGAACCGACAAAAAGGAAATCCTTGAAGTCCAGCAGAAAAAGTATCCTGGAGTGATGAAAGATATTTCAGCTTCGGGATGCAAGATTTTCTGTGGACTTCCGATCTCTAAAAATCAGTTGCTCAACATTGAATTCACGATTCCTGGAATGGAAAAAAAGTATGAAGCCCAGGGGTCGATTGTCGCAACAAAAGTGATGCAGGATAAAAAAACATTCGTTCTGCACATAAAATTCACGAACATAGAACAATATGTAAAAAATGATATTTATTCCGTAATTTACGGTTATTCTTGATATAATGGGTTATAATTGAACTATGAAGGTATTGGAATTACATTCAATAACAAAAGAAGACGGCTACATCTACTATATCCACCACTACAAAGCCCAGGCAAAAATCGAATTTCTTGCCAATGTGGTTGACGTTCCAATCAGTTTTACTGTTGAAATGAATCCGCTTGGAATTCGTACAGTCGACCTTGATCCACTGCCTAAAGATATTGACTATCCTGTAATCCCTTTGAACAAATCCCTTAAGGAATTCATAGATGTGATGGCAAGAGACGACCAGCTGCCTCAGACATGATCAAGATTTAAACTGAATTTACACTCCGCTTTGCAGATGCATTGCGGAGTTTTTTTTGCCCTGGCATTGTATTCCATAAAACTGTTCATTGAACTATAATAAAGCCATGGATTTTGAATTTCATACTTCTACTTCCGAAGAAACCATTGAACTTGGAAAAACCATCGGCTCATTGCTGAAAAGCGGAGATATCCTTGCAATGACAGGAACCCTTGCTGCCGGAAAAACGACAATCACAAAAGGAATCGCCCAGTCTCTTGGTATTTCTGACAATATCACAAGCCCTACTTTCTGTCTCATCAGTGAGTACGACGGAACAAAAATGCCTCTTTATCATATGGATGTATATCGGCTTGAAGGCGCGGAGGATTTTGTAAACCTGGGTGTTGATGAAATGCTTTACGGCAATGGAGTATGCATAATTGAGTGGAGTGAAAAAGTTCAGTCTGAATTGCCTAAAAAAACCATATTCATGAAGATCACTCCTTCTGCAGACGGAACTCGAACAATCGAGATAAGGAACTGGAACAACGGTAAAATTGAATTCAACGGGGTTGCAAAATGAACGCACTTGCAATTGACTGCGCAGTCTCAAAACTTACAGTCGCAGTAAAGAATGACAGAAACATCGTGAAAGTCACATATGATATCGGAATCAAACAGTCGGAAAAACTTCTTCCGGCGATTGATTTTGTAATGAAAGAAGCTGGACTTACACCGGCCGACCTTGACTACACATGCACAACCTTAGGTCCTGGAACATTCACCGGTTTAAGACTTGGATTAAGCGCACTCAAAGCCTTGAATCTTTCATCCGGAACTCCTCTTTACGGAATTCCATCCCTTGATGCCTATGCTCATCCATACAAAAATGCCATAGAGACGGTTCTTTCTGTAATCGAAGCAAAAGAAGATGAGTTTTTCTACAGTTTCTATCTTCGCGGAGAAAAACTTCGTGAGGAAGAAGACAAGGAAATAGAGGAAATTCTCAAGCAGCTTGATGCGGAGACTTCGGTGCTTGTATGCGGTCCAGGTGCAAAGACCTTCACAGAAAGAACCGCGGAACTTACACCGCTTTATTCCGTTCACAGTTTTGATCCTCAATCCGATTGCGCAGAATCCCTTTTTGAAATCGCAGAAAAAATGATCGCCGATAAAGTGCAGCCGATGCAGGATTATGACGGACCTCTTTACGTCAGAAAGTCAGAAGCTGAAATAGTCCTGGAAAACAAACAGAAACAGTAGCTTTGTCATAGCAAAAAAAAGAAAAGCAGTCGGCTTGTATTCCAAGGCAACTGCTTTATTTTATTTGAAAATCTTATTGAGCGCATCAACTGAAATGTTGTTTGCCGCCGTGTTTTCAGACTGGATAGCACTGAACACTTCCTGTCTGTAGACTTTCACATCAGAAGGAGCTTCAACACCAATCTTAACCTGATCACCTTTCACATCGATGATTGTCAAAATTATGTCATCTCCGATCCTGATTTTCTGATCGATTTTTCTCGAAAGGATCAGCATTATTTTGCCTCCTTCCGTTTCAAGGCTTCAATGATGTTGTGCTTTGTAGTCCATCTGGAACTGTCAAGGATAGCCTGCATGCAAAGATGATTTTTCTTGTTGATGATAAGTGGTCCCTGGAAATTTGCAGTAACAGGACTTCCGTCACCAGGAACCGTAACGATTGTCATTACAGTAACATCTGCCGGATCCTTGATTCCAATACGCATGAGTTCGCTGTCTGCAATGTCTGCCTCATATTCGTCAGTGATGAGAAATGGATCAATCAGCAGAAATGCAAGATTTGGATCCTGCAAAGACTGGAGCCATATCAAAGGTTCATACTCACAGTCCACAAGTGCAAAATCCGTATATTCCTCGAAGCCAAACAATCCCGATGGAATGGAAATCAATCTCTCCTCTCCAACTTCAACTGTTCCCATTGTCTTTGTTTTTACCTGCATGATTATATCCTGTTTTATAAAAATTAATATGAATTTTTATTGAATGCGGGTCCCTCGCTGACGGTGTAAAAAAATTGTTTCCTCCCGCTTCACTCAAAAAAAATTTCCTGGCGGATCCCTCCAATTTCTTTTACACCTGCGTCCCACATTCAATATGTATTTGTATTACTTACAAAACACTATCTCATGTAATTTAGAAGAGTGCTTGAATACATTTTTCCGGCATTGCTCATTGTCGCCTGGTTTACATATTCCATCATCTTAAGGTCAGTAATTGCCTTTGTGATATCAATGTCACCTTCACGGCTTACAAGCTGTGTAACGTTGACTTCAGTTGTCTGATTGCGCTGAACATTATTCATTGCTCGTTCATAATCACTTCCGCTTTTAGCAAGACGTGTAGTCAGATTGTTGATACCGCTGTCCAATGCACCAAGCACACGGCTTCCGATTGCCTCATGATCGCCCTTGATCATCGCATCACGGAGTGAAATTACAGCATCAAAAAGTGATCCACCTGAAACCTTTACGCTTTCACCGATATTGTATGGAGGGAACTGTGTAGAATCCTTTATCATTCCCATGTCGCTCAATACGGAACCTGATTTATCCTCAAGCCAGATCTGATGTGAATCTGTTGTTGAAAGGTTGAGTCCCTTTGTCACAGGGTCGATTGTAGCCTTTACAGCAACACCACTGTCATTGATCTTTGAGGCAACTGCATAGATGTTGTCACCGCTTTTTACTGCGATGTCTACGCCATCTACTGTGATTGTCGAATCCTCAAGAGCCTGCCATGCACTAAGGTCACGCTGGCCCATAAGCTGCTGTGGTTCAGCCCAGAAAGTTTTGTTTCCGCTGTTGTCTACAGTAAGGTAAGAATTCTCATCAACCTCAATTCTGTTTGTACCTACATTGCCCTGATATGTTACCTTCTCGATGAGCTCTTCATTGGAACCAGGAATATTTCCCATGACCACGTCAAAAGCAATACCCTTTGTACGTGTTCCGGCAAAAAGAGTATTTCCATCAGGTCCAACTGCATTGGCATTCTGAATGATTTCCTTAAGAAGCTCATTTACCTCTACGGACATATTCTTGAGATCTTCTGTCGTGTTTGTTCCCGTCGCACCATTTACTGCAAGCTCACGAACACGCTGCATGATCTGAAGGTTCTGATTGATGTAACCTTCGCGAACATTGTACTGATCAGCAAGAGTCTGGGCATTTTTTTCAAACTGTTCCACACGGCCAAGGTATGACTGGTAGCGGACAAGATGACCTGCAGCAAGAGGATCATCCCTAAGCTGTCCGATCCTCGACTGTGAACCGATCTGGCGGTTTGCAATAGCCTGACGGACTTCCTGCTTTCTAAGCTGGTACTGTGTATCTGTATTATTGAACTGTGAACTGATTCTATGCATTTTACTTACCTCTCATTCGTCTTATAACGGATCAAACGCCAAGCCTGTTGATCAAAGTATCAAGAAGTTCATCCTGAACCGTAATGAACTTGGCAGCCACATTGTATCCATGCTGGAACTTGATTATGTCAGCAAGTTCCTCATCGATGTTTACACCGCTGATTGAATCACGAAGATCACGAAGGTCTCCCATGATCTTGTTCTGTGTGGCAAGCTGATTCTGGGCCTGCTCGCCTTTCAGTCCTACACTTGTAACGCGTTCCGCAAAGTAATCATCAAAAGTCCTTTCAGAACCAATCATGACTTTTGTATTTCTTATTGCGGCCATTTCTACTGCGGCACGACCATCGCTTGCTTCAGCATATCCCTTTGAATTTGCAAAACCTGCGGCAACACTTGAAACGTCATTTTCGATGATTCTGTTGACCGCAACATAAGCTGCAGGATCAAGAATAGGACTTACTGAATAATCTGCATCTGCAAGAACATCGACGGCATCAGCACGTTCCCAGTCAAAGGCATTGTCAGCGCCGCTTCCACCAAGCAGTCCTGAATATCCGGCAAGGAAAGCACCACTGTCTTCAACATGTCGGATTGCAAAGTCAGGATTTCCAATCTGAGCTGCGGCTGTCGCCTTGAGTACAAGGTGATTGTTGCGGTCAAGATAAGCCTTTACTTCACCGTTGCTGTCGTTGATTCTGTTGATGACCTCTTCAACTGTATCTGTTGCGTTGTATGCGACGGTAATGTTTCCGCCGGCACCGTTGATCGTCATTGTTCCGGAAAGACCTACCTGTTCCTGTGGACGAAGAGTATTTGTACCTGTGATGCGGAAAATATATGAATGATCTTCAACGCCGTCACCGTCGCTGTCATAGTTACCATGTGCATTCTCGACAAAATCATGCTGGACGAAAAAATCAATTCCTGTAGTATTGTTCTTGCCGATACCATTGCGGTGAACATCATTAACAAGATCAGCAAAGTTCAATGTCATTGTATTCAAGGTCTGCATTTCACCGCGAAGGTCCTTGTCACGAAGTTCTACGAGAGCACCGAGAGTTCCGCCGTGGAATTCAGCATCAAGCTTTGTATCTGTCCATACAAGTTTTCCATAACCGTTGTTGTCTATCTGACCGACTGTAGCAATCTGACGTGCAAGATCACCCTGGATAAGAACCTGTCCATCTGTATGAACCATGAATTCATCAGGATCCCTTTCAGTGACAGTCACATTGATAAGGCCAGAAAGTTTTTCAACAAGAAGATCACGACGGTCATAAAGATCATTCGGATTGTCTCCCATGCCTTCCACACGGACAATTTCGTTGTTGCATGCTGCAATCTGACGGGCAAGGTCATTTACCTGTTTCACAGTTGCCTCAATATCACCATTTACCTGATCTGCAATTCCACGCAGGCTTTTGTACTGCTGCTGAATGGAATTTGCGAGAGTCTGACCGCGGACAACAACAGCCTGACGTGCGGCATCACTTTCAGGATAAGTGGAAAGTTCCTGCCATGCAGACCAGTATTTGTCCATGTTTGTCCTGACGGAAATATCGTTAGGTTCGTTATAGATGGACTCGATCATTGAATAATACTTGTCACGGGTCTCCCAGTAAGTCTCAAGGTTTGTCCCTTCAACAATGCGCGACTCAAGAAGTTCATCACGGATACGGGTAATGCTTTCAACATCAGTACCCTGCCCGATCTGTCCCGGTACCATGGCGCGCTCAAGGTCTGGGCGGTAAATAGGATCAAAAGACCTGATGTTTACACGCTGGCGGCTGTAACCTTCCGTATCAGCATTTGAAATATTATGACCCGCAGTACTGATCTGAGTCTCATGAGCCATCAAACTTCTTTTACCGATTTCAATTCCTGCAAATGAACTAGCCATCTTTATACCTCTTTTACCTTATACCGATCTGTTGATAACTATGCTCTGGGCATAATTCTTTCTCATTGTTCCGTTTGATGAATAGATGTCATTGCGCTGCTGAGAAATGCAGTTGTCCATGACTTCAGAGATGAATGCCTTTGTTGCGTTCACATATTTCGCAAGGGCATCATTTTCAATCTTGCTTTTTGAAAGCTTGTTTTTTACTCGAAGGAAAACATCCTTTACTTCAGGTTTGAAATAGATGTCGTCAGAAACGGAAGCAATACGGTCACGGAAATTATCCACCCTGGAGAATTCACCGCCAAGTTCATTGATGGTCATTACATACTGTTCAAGACCTTCCCAGCTGCGTTTCACAACACACTCGTGGATGCGGCTCTGTTCATCAAGCATGGAATCGAGAATTCTTTCCTGCTCGTTGAGTACACTGATAAGTTCCATTTCTTTATCATCTGCCATAGTTGTCTCCGTAAAAAAACAAAAAGAGTTATTCTCTATGAATTTCGGCATCTGAAAAAAGAAGTTTAGGAAAATAAAGGAAGAGATGGGTTTCAAGGCGGAACTATAGAAAATCGCGTTTTTTATCCTTTTACTATTGACTAATGAAACGATTTTCTATAATCTCTATACATCAATTGTATGGTGCCTGTAGTTCAGGGGTAGAGCGCCAGATTGTGGATCTGGTTGTCGTGGGTTCAAATCCCACCAGGCACCCCTAAAACTGATTCGCAAGAGTCAGTTTTTTTTATTTACATGCGTTTGTAGCTCAACCGGATAGAGCATCGGACTTCGAATCCGCAGGTTGCACGTTCGAGTCGTGTCAGACGCACCTTAGCCAGCATCCGCTGGCTTTTTTTTATTTCCAGGCAGCAGCACTCTGAGAGCACCCCAGCATTTTTTTCAGGTTCCGGACGGGAGCACCCCCTTCAAGAAAAAATCCAAAAGCAAAAAAACACTGTCCCAAAATAATTTCAGGGTGATTGAGCGTAGTCGAAATCACCATCATAGCTTTATTGGGCAGGTTCCGGACGGGAGCGTCCCCTTCAAGAAAAAATCCAAAAGCAAAACAGCCAAAAAAAACATGCGGAGTCCGGGTTCTGAAAAAAAATGCGTTTTGCGACCAAATACTCCACCAGCTTTCAGTAAACAACCGCAAGAATTGTTGCTTTTGCAAAGCAAAATGGACGCGAATGCGGACAAAACAATTCTTGAAAGAGTCCCCAGCACTCTTAGAGCACCCCAGCATTTTTTTCAGGTTCCGGACGGGAGCATGTTTTTTTTTGATTTTATTATTTTTTTGAGATTTTTTCGATTTTGCTATTGACATTTTTTTTCAGAAAATATATATTCTTAAACATCAACGCGACAAGCGCTGGTAAATAAAAAAGGGCGATTAGCTCAGCTGGTAGAGCAGCAGACTCTTAATCTGCGGGTCGCAGGTTCGATCCCTGTATCGCTCAGGAAAACCTCTCAGTTATCTGAGAGGTTTTTTTTTATTCCTCCACCCTGTTCCTGCAAAAGAAAAGCAAGACCGCACCTAGAGTTCCGGCTGAAAAAAAATTGAAATAATTTTCAAATTTTCACGATTGATAATTGACAAAACCAATGATATTTAATATAGTCTTGCTCATTACGGAAGCTTGAACATACTTGTTCAGTCAGTAATCACCCGCGAGATTGGTGGAATTGGCAGACACGCTAGACTTAGGATCTAGTGCCTAGGCGTGAGAGTTCAAGTCTCTCATCTCGCATATAAATAATTTTGCGGAAATGGCTCAATGGTAGAGCGCGACCTTGCCAAGGTCGATGTTGCGGGTTCGATTCCCGTTTTCCGCTCTAATTAAAAATAATGCAGTATCTGACAGCAGTTGCTGCGACGCATTTGCGGAAATGGCTCAATGGTAGAGCGCGACCTTGCCAAGGTCGATGTTGCGGGTTCGATTCCCGTTTTCCGCTCGACGACGAAGCGATTTGAGTTTTCAAATCGCTTTTTTTTTTAGCAAAGGCAGTCTGGCTGCCAAATAATTTTATTCAGGAGTTTCCCGTGAAAGTTACAAAGGAAGTTACAAAACTCGACAATTCAGCAGTTAAGCTTACTGCAACAATCTCAAAAGAAGAAGTAGTTGCCGGCTACAACAAGAACATCGCTAAGTATGCAAAGAATGTTCAGCTCCCTGGTTTCCGCAAGGGACACGTTCCACCAAAGGTTCTCGAGCAGAAGTACGGAGAATCCCTCAAGGCAGAAGTTCTCGGAGACCTTATCGACGAATCATTGAACCAGATTTTTGCTGAAGAAGATGCAAAGGATATCCGCCCTCTTCCATATTCACAGCCACGTCTTGAAAACGACAAAATCCCTGAGTTCAGCATGGAAAAAGACCTTGTATACACAGTTGTATACGATATCTTCCCAACTGTAGAAGTCAAGGATTTCTCAAAGATCGAAGTCAAGGAACCACAGTGCGAAGTTGGTGAAAAGGAACTCAACGAAGAGCTCAAGGCAATCCAGGAACGCAATGCAATGGTTGTTGACAAGAAGGATGGGGATCCAGTTGAAAAGGACAACATCGTAACAATCGACTACAGCGAACTTGGCGACGACGGTTCAGTAGTGGATGGTTCAAAGCGTGAAGGTTTCGTATTCACAGTTGGAACTGGAGAAAACATCTACAAGATCGATGACGACATCATTGGCATGAAGAAAGACGAGACAAAGGAAATCACAAAGACATACGCAAAGGATGATTCAAACGAAGAACTCGCCGGAAAGACAAAGAAGATCAGCGTGACAGTCAAGGCTGTCAAGGTTCGCGATCTCCCTGCCCTCGATGACGATCTTGCTCAGGACGTAAGCGAAAAGTACAAGACACTTGATGACCTCAAGAAAGACATCACCAGGGGACTTCAGGCAAACCTCAAGAGAAAGATTGCTGAAGTAAAGTCTCAGTCACTCCTCGAGCAGCTTGTTGAAAAGAATCCTATCGTTCTCCCAGCTTCTATGGTTGCCGCAGAAAAGGAAAACCGCTGGCAGATGATGGCACAGCAGTTCCGCACAACTCCAGAACAGCTTGAGAAGATGATTGCAGCAAGCGGTCAGTCAAAGGATACTATGCTTGAACAGATGACAGGAAATGCTGAAAAGATGCTCAAGTCCCGCCTCATCGTTGACGCACTTATCCGTGAAAAGAACATCTCTGTAACACCGGAAGAAGTTGAAGCAGAATATGCAACTATGGCTGAGGAATCTGGTACTTCGATCGAAGAAATCAAGAAGTACTATGACGAGCCACGTGCAAAGGAATACATCATCGACGAACTCAAGGAAAGAAAGCTTTTTGATGAACTTTACAAGCAGGTAAAGGTTTCAAAGGGTGACAAAGTAGAATTCGCTGACTTGTTCAAGAACAACTAATTTTTCTTTCCATGACAGCAACCACAGGGACAGAATCCGCATATTCATGTGATTTCATCTTTGTGGTTGGTTTTTTTTATCTTGGTTTTTCAAAAATCAGAAAAAACCATTATTTTAGTCATTTTTGCCGGCGTTTATTGCAAATTCCGCAATTTTGCTTATATTTATATTAGTAACATAAACAAAAAGGAAAGAATTAATGAACGAATTTATGAATTCACTGGTGCCAACAGTTATTGAAAGAAGCGGAAACGGTGAAAGAGCTTATGACCTTTATTCACGTCTTTTGAAAGACAGAATTATCTTTGTAGACGGAGAAATCCGGGACGAGACAGCAGATCTTATTGTTGCACAGATTCTATATCTTGAAAGTGAAAATCCTGAAAAAGACATCAGTATGTATATCAACAGCCCGGGCGGTTCAGTCACTGCCGGACTTGCAATTTACGACACGATGCAGTATGTACGCTGTGACATCCAGACAATCTGTATGGGTCAGGCAGCAAGCATGGGTGCCATTATTCTTGCAGGCGGAACAAAGGGAAAGCGCTATGCCCTCCCTTCAAGCCGAGTCATGATTCACCAGCCTTGGGGTGGAACTCAGGGACAGGAAAGCGACATTGCGATCCAGGCAAAGGAAATCGGACGCTTAAAGAAATTAAGCATAAAATATCTTTCTCAGCAGACAGGTAAGAAAGAAGAGGAGATCGCCGCCGACATGGAACGCGACTTCTATATGCCTGCGGAAGATGCCAAGAACTACGGCATTATCGACCACATCATGAATAGTGCCAAAAAAGGAGTTAAGTGATGGCCAGACTCGGTAGATCCAGCCAGCCAGTATGTGCTTTCTGCGGACATCCGGCAAGCGATAACAGACGCGTTGTCCGTTCACCGGACGACCAGATTTGTATCTGTGAGCACTGCATAACGACATGCCAGACAATTCTCAACGATGAAGCCCATAATCTGGCTCCGATAGATATGGAAACAATCCCTACTCCAAAGGAATTCAAGGAATATCTTGATCAGTACGTTATTGGTCAGGACTATGCCAAGAAAGTTCTTTCAGTAGCTGTATACAACCACTACAAACAGCTTTCGATTCCAAGGGCAAAACAGATTGAAGACGGAATCAAGATTGAAAAGTCAAACATCCTTCTCCTTGGTCCTACAGGAAGCGGAAAAACTCTCCTTGCCCGTACACTTGCTCAGAAACTCAATGTTCCGTTTGCAATTGCAGATGCCACAACCCTTACTGAAGCAGGTTATGTTGGTGAAGACGTAGAAAACGTTCTTCTCAAGCTCATCAACGCCGCCGATGGAGACATCGCAGCCGCTGAACGCGGAATCATCTTCATCGATGAAATCGACAAGATAGGCCGCAAGAGTGAAAATACTTCGATTACACGTGACGTATCAGGTGAAGGAGTTCAGCAGGCCCTTCTCAAGATTCTTGAAGGAACAAAGGCTTCTGTTCCTCCTCAGGGCGGAAGAAAGCATCCAAACCAGGAAATGCTTGAAATCGACACCACAAACATTCTTTTCATCTGTGGAGGAGCTTTCGTAGGCCTCGACAAGATCATCGAACAGCGTCTTTCAACGGCATCCATCGGTTTTGGAGCTGAAGGAACACACCGTTCAAGTGAAGAGCGCATGGAGCTTTTGAGCCAGGTAACTTCCGATGACCTTGTAAAGTTCGGTCTCATACCTGAACTTATCGGTCGTCTCCCTATGACGACAGCCCTCAAGGAACTCAACAAGGATGATCTCAAGAAGATCCTCATAGAGCCAAAGAACGCCATCACCAAGCAGTTCCAGGTAAGCTTTGCCATTGACGATGTTGAATTGAGCTTTGACGATGAAGCAGTTGATCAGATTGCGGAAGTTGCGATCAAGAGCAAAACTGGTGCCCGCGGGCTCAGAGCTATTGTTGAACATATTCTTCTTGACCTTATGTACGAGGTTCCAAGCGTAAAGGGAAAGAAAAAACTTGTCATCACAAGGGAAATTGTTGAACAGAAGAAGATACCTTCGGCAGAATCCCTGCTCATCGAGCAGAAATACGCATAAAAAGCAAGGGTTGTCTGATCAAGACAACCCTTTTCTATTTTTCAAAAGAAGAATCTATTTTTTCCTGGATTTCAGAACATCCTTGATTATGGCCACCGTTTCGCCGGCTGTTTTTTCCCATGAAAAGCGCTTGGCCCACTCCAGGCCCGATTCCACGAGTTTTGTCCTCAGCTTTTCATCAGAAACAATCTGTTCTATGCATCTGGCAATATCCTCAACATCATCGCTGTCAAAATAAAGAACATTTTCACCTGCGATTTCCGGCAAGGCACCTGCTTTGGCACAGGCTACAGGAATACCGGATGCCATGGCCTCAAGAACCGGCAGACCGACACCTTCATTTACAGAAGGGAAAACACAGATTTCAGCATTTTTGTAAAGTTCAGGAAAACCGGAGCGCGGAAAAAATCCCGTCATGAAAATGTCACTTGCGGCACTTGAGTTGAAGGCAGCTTTCTGGACCTCATCACAGTAATCTCCTCCACCGCCGGCAAGCACCAGCCTGTGTGGCAGTCCTGTCTTTTCCTTAAAAAGTGTATAGGCCTTTATGAGTTCGATATGTTTTTTTTCAGGGCCTTGTATTCTGCTTCCATATATGATGTAAGGCTTTTTGATCGCAAAGGGTTTTATATCAACAAAATCAGAGCTCTCAACGGAAGATTCAGGATAGAAAAGGCTGTGGTCGATTCCGTTATGGACAATTTCAATCCTTCCACATTTCACACCACATCTTGCAATATCCTTTTTTACAAACATGCTTGATGCTATTATGCAGTCCATTGAGGACAAAGCCTTGATGATATGTTTCCTTCCCCAAAAACTCATTTCCTCGAGAACGTTGCTCAGTATGGAATTGATGACGGCAATAGATGAGACTTTAGAGTTTGCCGGAACAAGCCTGGAGCCTTCAGTGTAAAAAACGATGTCATAACCGTTCCGCCTGCAGAATTTGTCAGCCTTTCTTTTATGCCATGCATATTCAGCTGCATAATTATCCTTTACATCAAGACCTTTGTAAGCAAAACTCCTGTTGGAGGAATAGGTATAGCGGTCAGTTTCAGGACCAAAAAGTTCTATGTCGGCACCGTCAGTTTCCGGAAGACATTTCAAAAGAGACAAAAGATAGGAACCAAGGCCGGAATTTCCATGTTCAAGGCCAAAGGTATCAACTCCAATTTTCATGATTCAAATTATACTGCCAATGGGACAGAAATTCAATTTTTGCAGGTAAAACCGAAAAATCCAGGGTTTCTTTTTTTTGTACCGACAGGCACTTACAATTTGTCGGAATAATTTCTATACTAGACCCATGAATTTCTCAGACTTCAACATCAACCAGAACCTTATAGACAGATTGAACGAACTTTCAATAACTGAACCAACAGCAGTCCAGGCAAAAGCAATGCCTCTCGTTGCTGAAGGACGAAACATAATGTTCCAAAGCGAAACTGGGACGGGAAAAACCTTTGCATACCTTCTCCCCCTTTTGACACGCCTCATGGCAACGGAAAATCCGCATAAAAACGTAAGGCTCATGGTAGTTTCACCGACTTATGAACTTGCGGCCCAGATAAAAAACCAGGTGCAGGCGGTCAGCACCGTAAAATGCGCACTTTTGATCGGAGGAGCACCGATTGCACGCCAGATCGACATGCTCAGGGAAAAGCCTGAGATAGTCATAGGTGGGCCATCGCGCCTTCTGGAGCTGATACACCTGAAAAAGCTTAAGGCAGATGCAATAGAAACCCTTGTCCTTGACGAGGCAGACAGACTTTTGAGCAAGGAATTGAGGGATGAGACGGAAGCTCTTCTTGAACGACTGCCTGGAAAAGTTCAGCTTGTTGGAAATTCCGCCACTGTAAGTGACTACACAAGAACCATACTACAAAAAGCACGCAACGGACTTAACGAGGGCGAGACGGAGCAGGACAGAATTGAACTCATAACTTTACCTATGGAAGATGTTTTAAGGAAAAGGATAACCCATTGGGCAATATTCGCGGAACGCCGTGACAAGATCGACACCCTCAGAAGTTTCATCAACGCCGTAAAACCGGAAAAACTGCTTGTATTTACCAGCCGGAACGACCAGATTGACAACATTACGTCAAAACTCAAATACAAGAACATAGAGTGCGCCTCTTTGAGCGGCAAGACGGACAAAAAGGAAAGAAAGGCCGCCATAGACCGGTTCCGCTCAGGAAAGCTCAAGGTTCTCATTACGACAGATCTTACTTCAAGAGGACTGGATATTCCGGGAATCACCCATGTAGTCCAGATGGATCTTCCTGAAAAAGATGATTTTTTCATCCACAGAAGCGGAAGGACCGCACGTGCAGGGAAATCCGGCATCAACTGTGTGATAGGCGATGCTTTTGAAATGCAGAACTACGCAAAGCTTGAGAAAAAGCTCAAGATCAAGGTCTATCCAAAAATGCTCTACAAAGGTGAACTGGTAGATCCCAACGACCTGATGTCGGAATAAACTGAACTTGCTTAATTGATAAGTTTTCCTATATTTGATAGAATAGATTACTTATATTATGGAATCTCTATGATTTGATTTTTTAGGGATGCCCATCAGGGGAAACACGTGTTTTTAAAAAGTCTTGAAATATTCGGTTTCAAATCATTTGCAGACCGTACACATATAAATTTCGCAGACGGAATTACTGCGCTCCTTGGCCCAAACGGCTGTGGAAAAAGTAATGTCGTTGATGCCATCAAATGGGTATTGGCGGAAAACAAGTCAAAGAATCTCCGTGCCGAAAGCATGGCTGATGTCATCTTCAACGGAACGGAATCCAGACCTGCCCTTTCCATGGCAGAAGTTACCCTTACAATAGCAAACGACAATGGCCTTCTTGCAATGAAGGAAACTGAGATTGCAATCAAGAGAAGAATATACCGCAATGGAGAAAATGAGTACTTCATCAACGGCGAACAGGTAACCGCAACAAAAGTTCGACAGCTGTTTATGGATACCGGTGTCGGAAAAGCCGCCTACTCTGTCATGGAACAGGGAAAGATCGACCAGGTTCTTTCGTCAAAACCGGAAGACCGCCGCTATCTTTTTGAAGAAGCAGCAGGTATCAGCCGTTCAAAGGCAGAAGTCCAGGAAGCAGAACGCGAACTTGAACGCACAAAGGCAAACCTTGCACAGATCGACATAGGACTTGCAGAAACAAAACGAAGCTACGAGACACTCAAGGCGCAGTCGGACAAAACTGCAAAATACCGCAAATACAATGAAGACAAGTTCAATTACGAACTGGACATACAGCTTTTAAGGCTCAAGAATTTCACCCTGGACAAGACCCATCACCAGCAGGCCCTTGATGAGGCAGACAAGAAACGTGTTGCGGCAGAAAAGGAAATTGAGGAGATCTACAACACACTCCACGAGAACACTGACAAGATCAAGTCCCTCCAGGAACAGGTAAACCAGAAGACTACAGAAGCGATAAAACTTCAGCAGGACGTAGTCGGAAAGAAGGCACTGGCACAGCAGCTTCACATTCAGCAGAGCCAGAGCCGTGAAAAAATCGGACAGATTGAAAACCGCATAAAGAACATCGAGCAGCGCATCGACGAATATCATGAGGAAATCGACAACCAGAATGCAGACCTTCATGACCTTAACAAAAAACTTTCCGACATCAACAAGAACATTGAAGGCTTTGTAACAAACATCCAGCAGTCACAGGGGCAGATTGAGGAAAACCAGAAGATAATCGGAACAAACGGCGGCAAGATCCTCAATCTCAACAGCGCCCGTACGGAACTTCAGAAGAAGCTGGCAGCCATTACTGAAGACATCGTCACCGAACTTGACGCAAAACTGAAGGATGCGGGATATTCCGCAGCTGCAAACAAAAAGGCAAAGGACCAGCTCAACACTCAGCTTGAGAAGATAAAGATTTTCGCCAATGGACGTGCAAACATTTTCAAGGATTTCGCTTCCCTTCCGTCTCATTCTGAAAAAGACTCGGCAAAGATGGGAACTGATGCAGTCAGCGCATTCCAGGATCTTGTCACAATGTTTGATGAGCTTGCACTTTGCGTAGAATCCTACACAAAGACAACTCCACAGTTCATCGATGACTTCCTTTCTCCTGAAGGTATCATCACCCAGAAGCGTACGATCGACAGGGAGATTCAGGACAACCTCAAGCAGATTGAAAGCATCCAGACTGAAAATGAAGAGCTTGCAAAAAAGAATGTTGAACTTGGCAAGCGCATAGACGAATACAGAAAGACACTGGAAGACCTGCGTGTAAACCAGGCCGCCATGATCCAGCAGATAAAGAACTGCGAGCAGCAGATTTCACAACTCAAACGTTCTCTTGCCCAGGAAGAAGTTTCGCTCAAGGAACAGGAGAACGAGCTTTACGAAGAAAACAAGCGCCGTGACGAAGTCGAGGAACAGCTTTCCGAAATCGAAGAACAGATTTCCGACATTGAAAAGCAGGGTTCCAGAATCATGGACGAAGTTGAAAGCATCAAGAAACAGATTGATGACTGCAACAGCAAGGTTTCCGGAAAGCAGAACACACTCAAGAAAAAGCAGGAAGAACGCGACAAGTATCAATCCCAGTATGAGAAACTCAATGTTTCCATTGCCCAGAACGATACGGAAATCCAGAACGTCAAGCAGAACTTTCAGGACAATTATTCACGCGACCTCATGGAATTTGAGGAACGCATGTACAAGATCACAACTCCCGTTCAGGTCATCCGTGAGAAACTTGCTGAAACAAAACAGAAGATTCAGGATCTGGGACAGGTAAACCTCATGGCCGTCGAGCAGTTTGCTGAAGAGAAGGAACGCTACGAGCGCCAGCAGGCAAGCTACAACGACACAAAGAAGACCCTTGAGAATCTTGTGCGCGTAAGCGAAGAAATCAAGACAAAGTCTTCTGAGATGTTCCTTGATACATACAACAAGATCAGGAAGAATTTCCACAACATGTTCCGCCGCCTCATGAACGGAGGAAAGGCAGAACTTAAACTTGTTGATCCGGCAAATGTACTCACATCCGGTATCGACATCTACGCACAGCCGCCTGGAAAGAAACTTTCCCACATCTCATTGCTTTCCGGTGGTGAAAAGACAATGACGGCTGTCGCACTTCTCTTTGCCACATATCAGGTACGTCCTTCACCATTCTGTCTCCTTGATGAGATTGATGCAGCCCTTGACGACAAAAACGTTTCCTCATTCGTAAGCACTTTGCGTGCCTTTGGAAACATCAGCCAGTACATTGTCATCACCCATAACAGAAATACTGTGATGGGGGCATCAACAATGCTTGGTGTAACAATGGAAGAATCCGGAGTCACAAAGGTGTTCCAGGTTCGTCTTGATGAGGATACCCTCAACGGAAACATCACATTTGACAGTCAGGAAGACTTTGTTGAAGAAGATGTTCCTCCAGAAGAAGGTATTGTCATACCTCCACGTCCACCTCGCCGCGAGCACAATCCGGACGGGTCCCTCAAAATAGTGGAGAAACCTGCGGAAACTCCAGCACCAGCTGAACAGACAGAAAACGCAGGTGACGTTGAAGCAACTGCGGAAAATGAAGTTCCGGCTTCAGAAGAAAAAACTGAAGACGACAGCATGCAGCCAAAGGAACAGTAACAGGCATTTATGGAAGCACTGGAAAGGATAAAAGACAAAGTACAGAATTTTCTTCAGGAAAACACAAAGCTTACGGTAGCGGTCTGTGCCATACTTCTTTCCTTTGCGGCCATCGCCTTTGTGATGGGTATGTTTTCCCAGCCTCCAAAAAAGGCAAAGAACAAGGTTGTTTTGCCGGAGGCGATTCCTTTTTCAGCCGTCGAGGATTTCTTCAAGCCAAAAAAAGAAAACCTGACGGAAGAATACTATTTCACACGTGAACAGTCTTCACAATGGACTGATGAAGAATTCGACAGATGGTTTACAGTTCCTACAAATGAAACCGTTGAGGAACTTGGAAAAGCAAACAACAAAGTCACTGAAGAAATTTTAGGAGCAGCTCCATGAAAATCGTAAAAACAGCGATCCTGCTTTCTCTTTCATTCATATTGTTCTCATGTGCTTCCACTCCGGCACCGGTACAGAATCAGCCGGAAGAACAGACTGAAATTCAAACGGAAGACAACACTGGCACAGAGGATCAGAATCAGGAAGAATCACAGCCGGAACTGTCTGATGGCAATGACGATCCGGAAGAAACAGAAGAAGACACCACTCAGGCAGCAGTTGCTGAAAGTCCAGTATACGAGCCCATAGAAGACATCCAGGGATACTACGAAAGCGATCCCGAACCTGCCTATCTTGAAGCAGCAAAGACAGATCCTGAAGAGGAAGAAATCGACATACCTATAGAAGAGCCACAGGTGGTTCAGATAGTGGAAGAACCAAAGGAAGAAGTTAAAGCGGAAATTCAGGAGACTGCAAAAGCGGAAGAACCAGAAGTTGCCGTCGCTGCGATTCCAGAACCGTCACCTGCTCCACTGCCGCCTCAGGAACCGGTTGCTGCAAAGGAACCTGTTCTTACTGCACCGGAAAAGGAAACCAACCTTGCGCCAGAGGTAATGCCGGTTGAAGAAGTTGTTGCATCCGGTGACCTTACATCAGAAGAAAATGTTCCGGCTGAAGAAGAAAAAAAACAGAACGAGGAATCAAAAATTGTTGTCGTTCCTTCAAGATCTGTTGAAATGAAAAACAGTCAGTACCTTGACATAGTCTACCCTGGAACAGGATGGATCTATCTTGGTGAAGAAGACGGGAAAAATTCCATGCGCTACTTTGGCAGAAAGATCGGCGAAAAGAATACTGTGTTCAGTCTGCGGTCAAGGGAAGAAGGAAGCACAATTCTCCATTTTTACAAGAACGACAGCCTTACCGGAAAATTCATCGACGACTATCTTCAGGTTGACATAAAGGGCATGAACAAGACTACAGAACATGCAGTTGCCCCTTCATACGCTGAGGTAGTTCCGCCTAAACCTGAAAACAGAACCAAAGCCGCAAAGGAAAATGCAGCAAGATCTGAGGAAGATGAAGACGACACCATGGTAAAAACCGTCATCACACCTGTTGCTTCTGGAAGCGGTGAAAAAATGCCTGCGGTTTCAAAAACTTCCGGCTCATCAAGATCGGCTCCTGCATCGTCTTCAAAAGTTACATCCTGGAAGAAAATCGATGACAGCGCAAGAAAGGAAACACCGGCAGACAATGACGGAGCAAAGACTCTCATTCAGAACACAAAATCGGAGAAAACGACTTCTTCCGGCGAAAAACCAAGAACATATCCAAAGTCTGAGAATTCCCAATCCCATGATGCTGAAAAGCAGTCAGAGAACAATGTGACCGGAACTTCCATTGAGAATACGGAGAACATGGGTGCTGATGAAATTCTCGACAAGGCAAAGGAAAGTTTCAAAAACAAAAAATATGAAGAAACTCTTGCTTACCTTGAAAACTTTTTTACAAAGGCAACCACAAAAATCGATGAAGGTCTTTGGATCCAGGGTCAGGTTTTTGAAAGCAATTCCAGCGTAAGGAACATCAAGAGCGCACTGGACACATACGAGACCATCGTACGCCGTTACCCTCAGAGCATAAACTGGGCAAAAGCAAACGAGCGCATCACATACCTCAGGAAATTCTATTTCAATATCAGATAAAGAAAGGCAGAAGAAATGAAAAAGTTGATTTTTATCGCAGCTGCAGTTTTTTCACTGACATCCTGCATGATTAAAACAGAAAAAAAGATCCGCACCATTACAGTAAGCGGAACAGGCACAGTTCAGGTTGAAAACAAGGAAGCAGACCTTGTTCTTTCCGTCGTTTCCAGAAACGAAGATGTGGTAAAGGCATCCGAGGAAAACGCAGAGCGGATGAATGCTGTCATGAGAGCCCTGACGGAATCAGGAGTCGGCTCAGATTCAATGCATACAACAGACTATTCCATCTGGCAGGAATCCCATGATTATGGCACTTCAAAAAAGAATGTCATGACATATGTGGTCTCAAACAGGATCCACGTGAATGTAAGAAACGTGATCGACACCGGCAGGATAATTGACAGCGCCATCAAAGCCGGCGCAAACCAGATGAATTCCCTCAGCTACTCGGCAGGAAACACATCGGAGGCAGAAAAACAGGCCAGGATTCTTGCAATACGAGATGCTGAACAGAAGGCCAACACTCTTGTGACTACCAGTGGACTTACACTGGGGCACATAGTCAACATGCAGGAAAGCCAGGGTGGTTATATTGAACGCAGCAACTATGTACGCCTTGATGCAAAAGCAATGGCAACTCCAATTTCTTCAGGTTCGACAAATGTTTCTGTTTCTGTTGAAATAACTTACGAAATACAGTAATTCAGTAAAATACCGCAATTGCACATAAATTATAATTTCATTATATTCTAGTAACGAGGATTTATTATGTTAGACTACAGATTTATTAAAGAAAACCTTGAAGCAGTAAAAAAGAACATCATCGACCGCAACATGGATCCTGCAAAGGCAGACGCTGACCTTGTCGTAAAGCTCTTTGACGAACGTACAGCCCTTACGACATCACTCCAGGATCTTCAGCAGAAGCGCAACGCAAACGCAGCTTCAATGAAACAGAAACTTGATCCGGAAACACGCCAGAAATATATCGATGAAGGAAAGGCACTTAAAGAACAGATTTCAGAAGTAGAAGCCAAGCTCAATGAAGTTGAAGCTGCCCTTGACGAAGCAGGACGCCAGATTCCTAACATGGCACACCCGGAAACACCTATCGGAAAGCTTGATACAGAAAACCTTGAAGTAAAGAAAGTGGGAACAATCCGCAAATTTGATTTCAAGGCAAAGAGCCATGTTGAGATCATGGAAGCCCTTGACCTCATCGATTTTGAACGCGCAACAAAGGTTTCAGGACCAAAGTTCTACTATCTCAAGAATGAAGCAGTTTTCCTTGAACAGGCTTTGATCATGTACGCAATGAACATCCTCCGCAAGCACGGATTCACAACCTTCATCACACCGGATGTTGCAAAGGAAGAAGTCCTCAAGGGAATCGGATTCAACCCACGCGGAAACGAATCAAACGTTTATGCAATCGAAGAAGAAGGAACATGTCTCGTTGCTACAGCAGAAATCACTCTCGGTGGATACCACTCAGGAGAAATCCTTGACAAGTCTAAGCTTCCATTGATGTACTGTGGTCTTTCACACTGTTTCCGCCGCGAAGCAGGTGCTGCAGGTCAGTTCTCAAAGGGACTTTACCGCGTTCATCAGTTTGACAAGGTTGAAATGTTTGTTTACTCTACTCCAGAACAGTCTGACGAACTCCACGAAAAGCTGCGTCAGATTGAAGAGGAAATTTTCACAGGCCTTGGAATTCCATTCCATGTAGTTGATACATGTACTGGTGACCTTGGTGCTCCTGCATACCGTAAGTGGGATCTTGAAGCATGGATGCCTGGACGTGCAGACGAAGCACATCCAGATGGAGACTACGGCGAAGTAACTTCAACATCCAACTGTACGGACTTCCAGGCACGCCGCCTCAACGTCAAGTACCGCGATGATGATGGAAAGAACAAGTACGTCCACATGCTCAACGGTACAGCCATCGCAGTAGGACGCGCAATGCTTGCTCTCATTGAAAACTACCAGAACGAAGACGGTTCGGTTACAATTCCGGAAGTCCTTGTTCCATTCTGCGGATTTGACAAAATCGGACCAAAGGCAAAGGTAGAATCGCCTGTAATCATTTCAAAGAAATAAATCAGTTTGAGTGCGGAGCAGATCCGCGCTCATTTTTTTGGAGGAAGCCCTATGAACGAGAACAAATACTCAAAAGGAATCTTCTATCTTCTCAGTTTCATCGCGTTCATCGTGGCACTTACTGTATTGAAAGTTACGGCAAGTTTCTTTTTGCCGCTTACTATTTCCATACTGTTTTCCTTCATATTCTATCCATTTGTAAAAAAACTGTCCCAGTTTAAGATTCCATGGATTCTGGCAGTTGTAATCATGCTTGGACTCACTCTGTTTCTTTTTTCAATAATCGCAAACATTCTCATCTCCAGCTGCAAGTCCATTGTTTCCGCCTACCCTAGATATGAGGCAAGATTCACGACAGTCTATTCGATGATCGCGGAAACCTTCAATCTCCCCTTTGACGAAGATTCTTCCCTTTTTGCGAATCTCTGGGGTTCATTGGGCGTCCGTACCTTCGTGCAGAATTCCGCCATCAGTTTAAGCAACTTTCTTCTTTCAGGAGCAAAGGTCATTTTTCTTATCTCATTGCTGATTCTTTTCTTCATGATGGAAATGAGGGAGATGAAAACAAAAATCAAAACCGCTTTTCCAGAAGAAAAACTGAACAGAAAGATCATGTACATCACGGTCAAAACGATTTCTGATGTAACCCGCTTCATCTCAATAAAATTCTACATATCTCTTGCAACAGGAATCATAGTCGCACTTGTCTGCCTTTCTGTCGGTCTTGATTTTCCAATCATTTGGGGATTTCTTGCCTTCGTACTCAACTTCATTCCAAACTTTGGATCGGCAATCTCATTTGTTCTTACAACTACGTTTTCTGTGATTCAGTTCTATCCGGAAGCTTATAAAATCGTCATCGTAGGACTCTCGATTCTGACAGTGAATTTCACTTTAGGAAGCATACTTGAGCCTAAATGGGAAGGAAACGACCTTGGAATTTCTCCATTCCTCATTCTCGTAAGCCTTACGCTGTGGGGTTTCGTGTGGGGATTTGCAGGCATGATCCTCTCGGTACCAATCCTTGTAATCATCAAGATCGTATGTGAAAACATCGAACCTCTAAAACCAGTTGCAGCCCTCATTGGAAGCAGCAAAAAGAAATAATGAATGAAGGGGCTGTCCCCAAAGTAATTTCAGGGTGGTTGAGCTTAGTCGAAACCACCACATATAGTGGTATCGGACATTTCGACATTGCGGCTTTATGGAAGCTCCGCCGCCATATGCAATGACCCTGGCATGAATACTTATTGGACAGCCTCTACGTACCCCATGGGTCCGAATCAATCTGCACCGTACTTTTCTCCGGTGATACGCTCATAGAGGAATCTGTAATCTTCTTTCTTCAAGTTGTTGTACTTCAACGAGATGCATTTAAGTTCAGCATGGTTTTCATTTCTGTAGATGTTTTCTACGGAACAATCCACTGTCACCTTGCGCTTCAGAAGCTTATTGTCCGCAAGAACAAACATGAGCTCAAGTTTATATTCAGTGCCCTCAGCAAGATTTTCAGTTCCTTCACCACCTGCGAGAACCACACGCTTGTCATCAACGAAAATCATATTGAACGGCATTGCCCTGCCTTGAACAGATTCAGCAACCCGCACAACATTTTCAGTAAGATATCTTACAATGGAAAGAAGCTGGAGGCCATTGCCAATAGGAGCCGCCTCACCCGACTTTATCTCCGATACGAATTTTTCAAGAAGCGACTTTGCTTCCCTCTGGTTCTGTTCCATGACATCAGACCATTTTGGAGCAGAAAAAAGTTCATATCCTCCAAGAGGAATGCAATCGAGATTCACGGTTGAATTTTCCGTCTTGAAAGAAACAGTTCCAGTCAGGTTGTATTCATTTTTTATGACAGGATCAGGAATACGCTTTATTGAAGAAGGAACTACAATAGCCAGCCCCTGGGAGCAGTCCTTCATTTCCGTAATGAAATAAAGTCCAAGATGATTGAAATAAAACTGAACCCTTACCTGTTTACCAAGAAACGGCTGAACGGTACGTGCCGGATTTTTTAACAGAATGATTCCCTGCTTGAGGACATCGATCTGTTCCGAAGGAATGGCGACAGGAAAAATGGCACTTGCCGGAACCCTGCGCTCTTTTTCAGGTACATCAGTCCTGGAATCGACCAGGGAAGCATCTGACTGTTCCGGCTTTTCTTCGAGAGTCACTGTCAGAGGCACGTTGTCATCCCTCAGATACTGGAGGACTAGTTCCCTTTCAATTCTTGTCAGTTCCTTTTCTTCCTGCATAGCGATTTTCCTCCCAACAACTATTCCGAAACCGCAGAATCAAGAGGCTGCAGCATTTCAACAGAGATGAGTCTGTATCCTGAATCAAATTTACGTGCACATATCATTATATCACAGTAATTCCGGCTGTAAGATCTTCTGCCGTTATCACCCTCGTCCTGGAAAAATAATCTGACTGGACACTGAACCAGGTTTTCTCCGCAAAAAGGTTCACCGACAGCATGCCAGACAATTTTTTCATCCCCATGAAGACGTTCGTAATCATAGAAAAACATTACAAGTGAATATATCGAGCCTTCATTGAAATAGGACTCTCCCTTTCCACCTTCCTCCAGGGAAGAACAGAAATTTTCAATGCATTCAAGACAGCCTGAATCAATCATGGAAACATCAAGGCTGAATCCTTCAATTATTTTTGGATAAAGAGGTCTATTTACATCCGCAGTTACGGAAAGAGCCACAAGTTCAGGACTTATGCCAACGTTCTTTGAAAGACCCTTGTAATGGGAAAGTTCACTCCTGTCTGTGACTTCTTCGATTGCCCCAGTCCATTCCGTGGAATCATCAAGAGCCGCTGCCGTAAATTTCAATGTGGAATTTTCATTTCCGTCTGATACGACATGAGATGAACAGGATGCAAAGAGAATCGTAAAAAATAAAAACAGCAACGGAACTTTCTTAAACATATATATAGTATACAATACATTGCATATTTATGAAAGACGGTAAAGGCAAAGGCTAATAATCCACTTTTGCAAAAATTACTTGATGAAAATTGCCCCGTTTACAGTTAATATAGATTCCTTTGCAAGTCCGCCCTCCCCGGCGGATTTTTTAGTCAGTAAAATCCAGCACAGGCATTTTGTGTTCCATCACAACGGAACGAAGAATTTCATTTGTCTTTGACTGATAGCCTTTTCCGAAACTCTTTAGAACTGCAACCAAATCCGCGTCAAGCCTCATTGTGACTGTCTGTTTTATAGGCTCAATCTTGTAATATTTGAATTTAGCTTTTGAGAAATCAGTTGTCTTTGGAATGTCAGAATAGTCAACAGGGGCATTTCCGAGATTTTTCAGCTCGTCAATTTGTTCCTGTGTAAGATTTGATAAATTCGTCATACGCTTTCTTTTCCTGCGGATCAAGTCCTCTTGCTGAAATCAAGCGGTGCCGTTCCTTTCCGTCTGAACACCGTTCCGTATAAAACACCGTGACTACGGCTATTCCGTTTATGTTTCCGAAGCCCTGATACCTTTGCTCTGTCTCTGAGTGTTCCTCATCGGCAATCTCAAGAAACAGCGGGTCAAGAAAAACTTTGGATGCCGTCTCAAAGCTTAAGTGATGCTTTTTTATGTTTATGAGATTTTTTTCACTGTCCCATTCGCAAGTGTCATCACTGCTGAAAACCGTCATGATTGTATTATAAATCGTTATTTACAAAGTTGTAAAGATAAAAATTACGCCATTTCTCCCCCGTGTGTTCAACAGTTCCGCGCATTATCTCGTTATAGATAGTCTTTCTGTCACAGTTGAATATTTTTGCAAGTTCTGTCCTGCTGGTAATTTTCAGAAAACCTGTTTTCCCTAAAAGGTATCCTTCCAAAAGAATCCGTTTGTTGTAGTCAAAGCAGCTGTTTTCTTTTCTCTCCTTTTGTGCTAAAGTTTTCATAGGTTTCCTTCCTCCTGTTTTTTGTGTTTTTGCAATTCCATTATAACAGATGTTGGAAACCTTTTTTTTTGGGGAATTATATGTTACTGCTTGCCTGGAGTTTTTACATATGTGCTTTTGGAAGCATTGCAAGGTAATGGTGATTTAAATAAGGATGGTTATATTTCGGTTAATGAGCTTAATACATATATTTATGATGGAGTTTATACTTTGACAGGAAAATTATACGATTATAATCAAGAAACGCAATATGAACCGGGCGTAGATTTTCCAATAGTAAAAGTTGAATAGAAAATGGAATAAAGAATCTTTAGATTACTTTCTATTAATCAGTTTTGAGAGACGGAAACCGATACGGTTGATTTTTCCTTCTTTACTGTATCATTATAAAATACAAGAGATACTCTGATAAAAATATTTTACTGATCTCTAAATTCTTTCTTCTGAATCGGCTTCAAGAACTGTTTTTTCAAATCTTTAGGATTATGGAATATCAAGAGTTCGGATTTTGAAAGTTCATTTTTTTTGTGCTTTATATCCAGAAGCTTGAGAGTACAGATTAAATCTGCTACCTGAAAGAGTTTATAATCCTTTGGGGAAACTTTTCGGACGTCATATTTTGAAAGCTCTGTAAAAAGTACGGAGTTCAAGATTCTGTTCAGATTACGCTGGCCGTTATCATAATACAAAATTACTTCATCAAAGGTCTGAAAGAATTCGATATTATTGCGTATGAAAAGAGACATTTCTTTTGCCATGCGGCCCTCAAGTTTTAATAAATCATCAAATTGTTTTTTCTCAAACAGGAAGGTTTTATAACTGATATCAGATTTCATAACGAAATAAAACAGTTTTGAAAGGATTGCACGGCGTTCGTTTGGACTCATGTTTTCATAGATTTCTTCACGACGGATTATCGGTTCAGTGTGAATTGTGAAATCTTTTCCAAGTCCCATGTTCTCTAAAGAGTCGTTGAGATGATTTATATTTGTCTGAATGTCTTTGCTCTGGTCATGGAAAATCATTGTTATGATGTAGTATGGCGAGTGTGTGCTGTATTCTCCAAAATCGCCGCTTTCATCTACGAAGATACTAAGCTGTCCCATGAAGGCTCCATAAAAAGAAAATGGCGGGTCAGTTTGCCCGCCGTCGTAGGTTGGACCAGGGTCTTTCGACCAGCCCAATTATTATTATAGGGGTTTTGAGAGATTTGTCAAGTTAGATGTCCACCATTTTTTTTCCCCCCATATTTATGAAAGACGAAAAATATGGTTGCATAAACAATTGAAAGAAGATTATAATTTTATGAAATGGATCTGCATTTTGCGGAAATTGTTTTATGGGGGAATCTATGGCTGCAAAACTTAATGTGCACAACATCATGGAAGAAGTGGTTACGGGACATGTAAATTCACTTTACGACGAGGTAAAAAAGCAGAATGCCCATTGGCTCACATGTGACTGTGAAAACTGCCGTCTCGATACCATCTGCTATGTCCTTAACAGAATTTCGCCACGTTATGTTGTCGGTAGTCGTGGTGTCACACACAACACAAACATGATCAAGGAAAACAACCAGATTTCCATAGACATCGAGAAGCTTTGCGTTGAAGGCATGCGTCTTGTAAACACGGCAAAGCGTCCCTACCATCAGAACGGACTCAAGCGCGCAGGAATCGCCATCGAAATCAATACGGCAGAATTCAACTTCCCAACTTTCATGGGAAATGTTTTCGACGGAACCACTTTCGAACCTCTTGCCGGAGCTACAGTCAGACTTACCCTTGACGGAGAGACAGTAGAAATGATTGATTCCACATGGCAGAATCCTTGCAATACATACGAGGCAACAAAAGGAAGCTACAGTTTCTGGATGGCTCCACATGAAGCTGTTTCAGACGGAATGAACAAGAAATTCAATTTCACCGTTGAAGTCACATGTCCAGGATATACACCGGTAGATTATTCCTTCACAGTACCTCTTACAAGTGAAAAGATAGAATCAGTTGAACTCAACTCTACATACAGCGTCAAGATTCAGGATATATTCCTTTTCAAGGCTGACGAAAAATAAGGCGGAAACAATATGAATTCGACATCAGTATTCAAACCATCAGTAACAGAAAAACAGAAATTCATGGCAAGAACTTACATGTGGATGGGATTTGCCCTCATCTTAAGTTCACTGGCTGCTTTTTTTACAGCAGGTTATGTATCGCAGCTATTTGAATCACAGCAGGTTCAGGCCGCAAACACGCTCTTCATGATCATAAAGGTATGTGGCATCGCGGAACTGGTTCTTGTCTTCGTGCTTTCCCTCAGTCTGAAAAAGATTTCCTATGCCGGAGCCGCATTCATGTTTATCGTCTACTCGATGATAAACGGAATCACTTTGTCATCGATATTCTTTCTCTTTGACGTGACATCGATTGCCTTCTGCTTTGGCGGTGCTGCCATAATGTTCATTTTCATGAGCATTTACGGAATGGTCACAAAGCAGAGCCTTGCAAAAGCAGGCCACTACCTGATGATGGCTGTAGTGGGAATCATCATAGTTTCTCTCATAAACTTCCTAATGAGATCCTCAACTCTTGACTGGCTCATCTCCATCGTCACAGTAGTTGTATTCACAGGACTTACAGCCTATGATTCACAGAAGATCCTCATCACAGCCCAGAGAGCCAACAGTTCTGAAGCCTACAAGAAGATTTCCATAATCGGAGCACTGGAACTTTATCTTGACTTCATCAATATTTTCCTTTCATTGCTGAGACTTTTCGGCAGAAAAAAATAGGCGCAGATTTTGGAAGTGGACCCTTCGATTCCGCTGCGCTACACTCAGGGATCCTAAATGCAGGCCGGCTGAGCGAAGTCGAAGCCTTCATTTTTTTCCAAGGCCGGCTGAGCGAAGTCGAAGCCTTCATTTTTTTTCCAAGGCTGGCTGAGCGAAGTCGAAGCCTGTGTTTTTAACTTTTGCATTAAAAAAAATCTTCCACAGCATTTATTATGTAATCCAACGGATTGTACATTCTTCTGCTCTTTGGAACACTGGTAGTGAACATTTTTCCATAACGCTTTTCCACAATCCGCCTGTCAAGGACGATAATGACCCCTCTGTCATCACCACGGCGGACAAGTCTTCCAAATCCCTGTCGGAATTTTATGACCGCCTGCGGAACACTCAGCTGCATGAAGGGATTTCCGCCTTTCTTCTCAAGATCTTCACTGCGTGCGGCAAAAACAGGATCATTTGGAACCGCAAACGGAAGCTTTACTATTATTACCTGACTAAGGCTGTCCCCCGGAACATCAACACCCTCCCAGAAACTGTCCGTGGCAAAAAGCACGCTCTGGGTATCTTCCTTGAATTTTTCAAGCAGCCGGAACCTGTCATCATCGCCCTGTTTGAAAAAAGTTATTCCCTTTCCATTCAGTGCGGCAGACGTCGTATTATACGTATATTTCAGGCTGTCATAGGAAGTAAAAAGCACAAGTGTTCTTCCGCCTGCTGCTTCAATGAGTTTTGGTACAGTTGACTCGACATAGGACTGGTAATATGAGCTGTCAGGAAACGGAGCATCGCTTGGAACACCAAAAAGCACATTGGTTTCATATGGGAATGGAGATTCAAAAGCCTTTGACACAAGCCTTTCCTTATCAACAAAGGAGGCTCCTGTACGGCGCATCCAATAGCCAAAGTTGCTTTCAGTACGCAATGTTGCACTCGTGCATACAACAGTTTCCATGGGCTCAAAGACACCTTTGTTCATCATTGGAGCTATGTCAAGCGGAGTCTGATAGAACTGAACAAAAATCACCGGTTCCTCACCCGGAGTCTTGGGCGGCATCCTGACCTTCTGCATCCAGAAAACCTTGTCAGGATGTTCATCCCAGTGGACAAAATCATTGCAGAGGACTACGGCACTTTCAAGGCGATGCAATACAGTCTTTGCTTCCCATACGGCAGGAATATCCGCATCCTTTTCATCGATCTTTTCGAGGACTTCCCTCACCATATCGTTGAAAACGCCTATGGCACCATGCAGCTTTGCTATGGCATCAAAGATTTCGGAAAAACTTTCCGCATTGCCCTCGTGAATCCTGACATTATAGTCGTTTTCCAGCAGAAGTACTGAAACCTGGTCAAGCAAGGTCACAGCTTCCTTGACTTTTTCACCCCTGTCATCCGCCATGTCAGTAAAATCCTCAGCAGACGATACGGCTGCCGCCTGGACAAGGAATCCAGCTCTGGTTCCCCTCCACTGGCGGTAAAGGAGATTTATCTGCTTCATTACCTTGAATCTGGTGAACGACTCGCTGAAAAAACTTGTGGCGCTATCCTCGATTCCGTGGGCCTCGTCAAAAACTATCCGTTTATATGGCGGCAGGACAGCGGCATCTTCATAGCCGGCGCCATTCATGCGGCTTTCAATGTCTGCAAAAAGAAGATGATGGTTCACGACAAGAAGATTTGCATCAGCAGCGTCCTTTCGGACTCTCATGACAAAGCATTTTTCTCTATAAGGACAACGACCACCCATGCAGGCATCACTTTCACTGTTGACGCGGTTCCATACAGTATCGGGGGGATTGAAGCTGAGGTCGCTCCTGCTGCCCGTCTCACTGGTCTGGGCCCAGTCGTCTATCCGCCCGATCATTTCATTGTCATCCTCAAAAAGGCTGGGCTCATCAACGGCATCTCCAAGGCGCCTGAGACATACATAGTTCTGCCTTCCTTTCACAAGGACGGCCTTTATCTTCTGCCCCGTAATGTTCTGGGCGGCAGGAATATCCTTTTCAAATAGCTGCTGCTGAAGGTTTATTGTCCCTGTGGATATAACTACACGTTCTTTATTATTCACAGCCCAAAGAATGGACGGAATGAGATATGCAAAACTCTTGCCGACGCCTGTGCCTGCCTCAAAGACTCCGATGCTTCCGTTGTTGAAGGCTTTCGTTATTTCCTTGACCAGTTCTATCTGGCTTGGTCTTTCCTCATAGTTTTCAGATCTTTTTGCAAGCGGTCCATCTTTTGATAGGTAGAAGGCAGCAGCATCAGGGTCTGTTTTCTTCAATTTTCGGGGCTTTATCGGTTCCACCACGGCATAGACGTCAGTGACATCATTATTGATTATGTAAAATCCCATGGAGGTGTCACTGGCATTGTAGGCGATGGACTGGTCTGCCTCACTTGGACGCAGATATCCGCTGGGATGGTTATGGATGAGCACATTGCCGCCACGGGCATAGTTATCATTTACTATGACGCTGTCCTCGTTTCCCCTTGCACCGAGTTCCACCGAAACAATGAGGCCATCGTCATTGATCCTGCCGACAAAAAAGACTTCGTTTCCGTCAGCTTCTTCAATGGCCGAGCGCATGTTGGCGATAACCTGTTCCGAAAAACGTCTAGTCACATCCATGACAGATATTATAGTAACCATGCATGCAAAATGCAAACCGGCTGAAAGAGTTCCGCCTAACCTGTGAAAAATATCACAATAAATTTCATCCACTGTGATATATTTCACAACAAAGCCTAAAATCCCAAAATTTCTGTTACGTTTCTGAATTTCCTGCAAAATTCGACTTAACAATTAACCATTTATACTCTATTATCTAGTTTGGTATTCTGTATAAATGGGGATACTATATTCAGGTAACTAAAGTATAATTCTATATTAACAGGAGATTTATATGGCAAACAAAATTACAATTATTGGTGCCGGACAGGTTGGTTCTTCTGTAGCTTACGCTCTTTGTCTTAAGGCTGTAGCAACAGAAATCGTTCTCATTGACATTGACGAAAAGCGCGCTAAGGGTGAAGCAATGGACATTCGTCAGGGTACACCTTACATGGCTCCTGTAAATATCCACGCAGGAACTTATGAAGATGCAAAGAACTCTGACATCGTCATCATCACATCTGGTGTTGGACGCAAGCCAGGACAGTCTCGCCTTGACCTTGCACAGATCAACGTAAACATCTTCAAGACAATCATTCCACAGATTACAAAGGCTGCTCCAGACGCAATCTACGTTCTCGTTGCAAACCCAGTTGATGTTCTTACATATCAGCTTGTTAAGTCTTCTAACATTCCTGCAAACCACATCATCGGTACAGGTACTCTCCTTGACACAGCTCGCCTGCGCACAAAGATCGCTGATGAATATGGAATCGGACAGGCTAACCTCCACGCATATGTATTCGGTGAACACGGAGACTCTTCTTTCGTACCTTGGTCACTCGTAAACATCGCATCTGTTCCAGTAAACGACTACAACAACGCTGTAGGCAACAAGCATGCTGAACTCAACCGTGACGATGTAGAAGAATACGTTCGCAAGTCAGGCGGAATGATCATCGAAGCAAAAAAGTGCACAAACTACGCCATCGGTGTTACAACAGCACGCCTCTGTGAAATCATCCACAACAACAACCCTTCTGTAACAATCGTTTCTACATTGCTCCAGGGTGAATACGGAATTTCTGACGTATGTCTTTCTATTCCGACAGTAGTTGGCGGAAACGGTGTTGAAGGACGCCTTGCTCCTGCCCTTACAGACGAAGAAGTTGAAAAGCTCAAGAAGTCTGCAGAAGCTCTCAAGAACGTAATCAGCCAGCTTGATTTCAACTAAGGATATGAAAATGGAAAAATACAGAATTGAACACGATTCAATGGGTGAAGTAAAGGTTCCTGCAGACAAGCTCTGGGGTGCCCAGACTGAACGCAGCCACGAAAACTTCCTCATCGGTGTCGGCATCGAAACAATGCCACGCGAAATCACAAAGGCTTTCGGCTACCTCAAGAAGGCAGCTGCCATGGCTAACAATGCCCTTAAGCCAGAAAAAATGACTAAGGAAAAGCTCAAGTGCATTTCCAAGGCCTGTGAAGAAGTTATCAGCGGTTCCCTCAACGACAACTTCCCTCTCGTTGTATGGCAGACAGGTTCAGGTACACAGTCAAACATGAACTGCAACGAAGTTGTTGCAAACCGCGCAAACCAGATTGCAGGAAAGAAGCTCTGTCATCCAAACGACGACATCAACATGTCACAGTCTTCAAACGACACATTCCCGACAGCAATGCACATTGCAGCAGTTGTTGAACTTGAAGACAAGCTCTTCCCTGCCATCGACCTTCTCGTTGACACATTCAAGAAGCTTGAAAAGGTAAACAAGGGAATCGTAAAGTCTGGACGCACACACCTCCAGGATGCAGTACCTATCCAGTTCAGCCAGGAAATCAGCGGATGGAGAACTTCTCTTGAACGGGACAAGGAAATGCTCAAGTCTACACTTCCTTACCTCAAGCAGCTTGCCCTCGGCGGTACTGCAGTTGGTACAGGTCTCAACGCACCTAAGGGATTCGACAAGCTTGTTGCAGAAAAGGTTTCTGAACTTACAGGAAAGAAGTTCGTAACAGCACCAAACAAGTTCCACGCACTTACTTCCAAGGACGAAATCACATTTGCACATGGAGCACTCAAGGCTCTCGCAGCAGACCTCATGAAGATTGCCAACGACGTTCGCTGGCTCGCTTCTGGTCCAAGATGTGGTATCGGTGAAATCTATATTCCTGAAAATGAACCAG
>SAMEA3663241__coassemble_31_pt1 | contig 65828 bp, 54 predicted proteins | sample SAMEA3663241__metabat2_high_PE_014 | metagenome-assembled genome bin SAMEA3663241 (sample SAMEA3663241) | pig gut metagenome | biome: pig gut; feature: pig-associated habitat; material: faeces | place: China | collected 2013
AGGAGAGGTCATTGTATATCCATATTTTTCAAGAATTTTATGCAATTCCGAAAACCTTAGATCCTTGTTTAAGCTTTTGATTTTTAAAAGCAGTTTCTCCCATTGAGCCATGTATCTATATTATAAATGGTATCATATATGGTGTCAATTCATACCATCATCAACAGCCGGAATCAGAGACCATTACTCAAATCGAAAAGCAACCGCAGGATACTTCGACGATGCGGTTGCTGAGTTTATCGAAGTACAGCACCCTATGTCAGCAATCTTGCGTAATCAAAACAGCGCACAAAGAAAGCCGCAGGCGGACGCCTGCGGCTTTCAATTCTAATTCGTTTTCTGCTCTAATAAGAATCTAAGTTTAATTGCGTTACATTTCCATAATCATCAATAATGTTAATATAGGTCCACATAGTTGATTGTCTCGGTACTGTCTTCAAACTACTTATTTTACAGATATTATTCCCTTCCGATGTAAATCTGGTGTTACTCAATATTACATACTCAATTTTCTTACCACACTCATCAGAACAATCTAATATAACAGGATAAGAATTAGCGGTTCCTCCTCTATAATAATAGATTCCGGATGATGATTTTTCCAATTTAGTCTTTGAAACATCATCTACATAAAAATCATTAACTATTGGTTTTTTTGAAATAGTATCAGGAGGCGCAACCTCAACAACATTTTCATTGTCTGCCATATCACGAATCTTTACAAAGAATAATTTTCCATTATTTGTTCCATCCTCATTTCTAACATAATCCGAGGTGAATCCTTCAAATGCTAGCGCTACTGATGGTGTACCAGGTTCGATTTCAAAAACATGAGTTTTTATCGTATTCTTTTCAGAGTAAATAAATTCAACGCATTTTATGCCTGACTCACCATCTTTAACTGACAACCACAATGACATAGGAACAGAATCATATCTTCCTTTCGATGAGCTTCGAACATATTCAGTTGGGAAATCTGTCGTAATACGAGGTACACCACTTTCTGTTGTTTCAATTCCTCTAATAGTTTTTGTATACTTATTTATATCAAAGTTACTATTATTCGCTGGAATTGATGCTTTTGACTTATCAAGAACTGTTACTTCTTGTGTAACAAATTTGTAAGCTTCCAACATAGGTTTTGTACTATCATTTATTAACAAGACAGTTTCCTCAGTTATTTTTTCACTATTATTCGTTACTCTAAATTTATACTGACCAGTAGTCTTTATTCTTAAAGTCTTTTCTTCGGTAAAATTCCATTTCCAAACTGAACCTTCGTAGGAAGCATAATAGCAACACTTATACCCACTTTCTGGATCATCAAAATTCAATACGAATTCTGTTTCGGATGGTTTAAGATAGTAATAAGTTGTACTACCTGAAGTTTTCTTGAAAGCATTAGTATACGTTATTGTTGGTGGAGTTGTGTCTTTCCTCATCATATTGATTTTTACCGGTGTTACATTTCCATATCCATCACAAAATTTGATTTCATAATCTTTTCTTGTCTCTCCTACCGGCAATTGAATATAAAATCTTGCATATCCACCAAGGACGTTCATGATTTTTACATTATGTTCTTCATCATATATGTATACTGCACTATCAGATTTTCCACTAAAACTTTGTTCTACATATGTATTACTTGTTTCGGAGTCATCATATCTTGACCTATACCAATCTGAGTAATTAGAAATAGATGCCAATAAAACATCATCTCCACTCATTTTCATCTCTATCTCGCTACTTGAATCTGTAAAAATATTAAATTCAGTATCAGATTTCTTTTGAATCAAACAATCTGTAGCATTAAATGAATAATATTTGCTTATAGATACATTGCCAGGTCCACTAACATCAAATTCTACTTGTGGAGATAGGCATTTTTTAGTCACCAAACCATTTGATACAAACATGCTGATGGAATTTTCCCCAGATTGGATGAATGTTACATATCCAGTTATGCTGATATAGAATTTTCCAAAAATAGTATTTTCTTCTATAGGTATGTAACTCTTGTCAGGTGTAAATCCTACAACATTATTGCTACTTAAAATAACTCCATCGTCGGAATAGTCAACATTATTAGAACCATCGATGCATTTTCTGATAGTAAATCCTGTTACAACAAAATCATCAAGCCAAATGCCATTTTTAAGAACTGCCAAATCCTTATTTTTCTGGTCTATATAGTATTCAAGTTTCACATTTTTTGGCATGTAGCTTGAATCAAAAACATATCCATGACTTTCCACAGAGTCACTGTCATATCCAGCAGCCGCTGCTATTCTCTCAGTTTCAAAGCCTCTAACTTGAACCCCATACACATCAGTCATTTCTGCTGGGAAATCCTTAGAGATTTCTGAAGAATGAAACTCAACAAATCCAATATCATCACCTGCAAGTTTTGTTTCAAAGGATATAATCGTTTCGTTTTCTAGCCTATCTTTGATTGCTACGGTGTATTTTTCATTTATGTTTAAGTGGACACCGTTAATCAGCAATTCCGATACATCTATATCCGATTCTGAACCGCTCAATCCAAATTTACATGATTTGACACCCGACAAAATCGAACTTTCAGCTATTGTAAAGTGTACCTTTTCATTTGTTTCAGAAAGATAAACTACATTTCCTGTTAAGGTATTCAATAAAACACATGTATCACTATTAAGGGTTACGTTAGGTTTAGTACAATCTAAATAGAGAATTTCTCCCGTAAGGACAATATCAGAAATATTTTTAAAGTTGTCTTCACACTTCATCCAAACATACAACTGAGAGTTATCAATTGTTTGATCAAGGAATTCGCTAATAATGTCAATTTCGATATTCTCACTCCCTTTGTTCCAACCACTCCAATCCCCGACCATAGTCGAAGAATCACAAACGGTGTCAGAAGTTGAAAGTGCCACAGCCCACCTGCACTCCTCGCTCTTGCATGCAGTCCATGGAAGGCCCTGGGTTCCAAAGTCGGAGATCTTTCCGTCGATGCGGAATTTTACCGTCCTGTAGTTGCGTCCAAAGAATCTCTTGCCGTTGACTGCTACACCGCAGTCGTCAGTGAATTTTACCTTTGCAGCATTTTCCTTACCATCAGGGGCTGTCGTATCCCTTACGACATAATAATAGCAGGGATTTGATGCGTAGTTGCTGTTGCCGTCAAGGGCCGTGATCTCAAACATGTAGATTCCGTCTACGGTCTTTCCGCTTGTGGTTTTGAAGCCTTCGTCGATTTCAAACGTCTTTTCAAAATCCGTGTTTTCCGATTTATATTCAAAGATCGTTTCCTTCTTGAAGTCTGACTCGAGGATTCCGCTCAGGTAGTTCCATTTTGTCTTTCCTTCATCAAAGGGAATCATGTCAGACGCTGCTTTCTCATCATCAGTGCCTGGAAGGTATGCTCCCTTTGGAACGTACACAAGGCGCTGGATCACGCTGAACCCCATGAGGCCCGTGTCTCCCGTTGTGCTGTCGTCGGCCTTTACCTTCATGGAAAAGCTTCCGCTGCCGCTCACACGGCAATCCGTATCTGCATAGTACACACCGGCTGCGGCACCGCTTCTTGGCTCCCAGTTTCCAAAGACCGTCTGATGGATGTCGTTCGTTCCGTTTTTGAATTCACTGATGGCAATGATAGGTCCCGTACCATCACCCTTTGCACCAAGGGTGAATTCAATCGATGTCGTATCGTCAAACCTTACGCCGTCCGCATCCTTGAGGCTGCCTTTGACTACAAAGCGGATGACGCTTCCGGCTTTGAGCCATTTGCTTTCATCGGTCTTCTCCTTGCAGTTGAACCAGATTTCCTTCTCATTCTTGATCACTGGAGCATCAAAGTATTTTGACAGGTCGATGAATTTCTCATCTGAGTTTGCGGTATCACGCTGATAAAGTTCAAAATAATTCTTATATATTTCCGGATTTTCTTTTGTCGAGATACATGACTCGTCGATTGCCTTTGAGAAGCGGATCTTGATAGGAGTCGTGCGGACCACATTTGTCGAATAGTTTACAGGTTCCGTCGTCGTAACTCTCGGACGTGCTCCACACCACGGAACAAGTGTAACCTGGCCTATGTCCTTGAGGATCGTCACCTCAACCTTTACAAAGGAGGCCCCGGTTTCATTGGTGTTGTCAGCATTTTTATACTGAACTACAGTTGTCCCCAGCTGATCGTCCATCGTCTTTGTCTCATCATATTCAGAAAAAGCTGTCCATCTTAGGAATTCCGCATTCTCGTCGGCAAAAAACTGCACCATGAACGGAACTCCAACCTTTGCCTCGATGGCAGACTTGGAGACTTCACCGGTTCCGACTTTTGGAAGAACCACGACATTGACGGACGAGGCCGTACTGATCTTTACTTCTTCTGAAATTTTCTCCCTGAACTCGGTATTTGAGCTCAAGAAATTCTCGCAGGAAATAAAAACTGCAGGTAAAAGGATTGCAAGCAATGGAAGGAAAAACTTTTTCATAACTGACTCCGACTTTTTGTTTAGTATTGCTCAACTCTCTGTAGTAACACTTAATTCTGACTGAAAAGATCGGAATAATCAAGAAAAGAAATTGCTTTTTATGGAAGATTTTACCCTTCGACTGTGCTCAGGGAGCCTGGGTCGAGTCTAGGATCGGTGAGCCTGGGTCGAGTCTAGGATCGGTGAGCCTGTCGAACCGTCCGTGCTTGTTTTGCAAACTGACGGCAACTTCAATTAGAAATAAGCTGCTGTCTTGTCTTCCCAGTCGATGATTTCTTCAGGCTTGAAGAAGATGTTGATTTCGCGTTCTGCACTTTCATCACTGTCACTTGCGTGGATGATGTTGCAGTTTGTGTGAAGGCCAAAGTCGCCGCGGATTGTTCCGGGTGCTGACTCTGTCACCTTTGTAGCACCAACAAGTTTGCGCACGAGAGTAACGCATTCATCACCCTGCCAAACCATTGCAACTACAGGAGCACTTGTGATGTAGTCAACCAGTTCACCAAAGAACGGCTTTTCCTTGTGCTCGGCGTAGTGCTTTTCTGCAACTTCTTTTGTAATCTGAATCATCTTGAGGCCAACAAGTTTGAGGCCCTTTCTTTCAAGGCGAGTAATTACTTCGCCAACGATCCTGCGGTTGAGTACCCCAGGCTTAAGCATTGTATAACATCTGTTTCCCATGGGTGAAAATATATCAGAATGAGGTATAAAATTCAATTTGGAAATTCGTTGCTTAATTAATGCAAATCATAGTATATGAAACATGCTCTCGCACGGAACCATGCCAAAGCTGCTCCGGTGCTCCTTTTCATCAGTAAAAGCAGCAGGCTTTGCCTCCTGAGTCCTGTTGGTTCGCAGGTCGCATTTTGCCATGAACCCGTGCTACGCAGGTTTCATGCTCTTTTGTTTCAGCATTTGTTTTGCAACGCTATCAAATTGAATTTTACAGTTGCTTGGATTTTCACCTATGCTCAATTTTGAGGAGGGAGGAATAGATTTTTTTTTAATTCTGCTCTCGCACGGAACCATGCCAAAGCTGCTCCGGTGCTCCTTTTCATCAGTAAAAGCAGCAGGCTTTGCCTCCTGAGTCCTGTTGGTTCGCAGGTCGCATTTTGCCATGAACCCGTGCTACGCAGGTTTCATGCTCTTTTGTTTCAGCATTTGTTTTGCAACGCTATCAAATTGAATTTTACAGTTGCTTGGATTTTCACCTGTGCTCATTCTTTTAATGTTTAATTTTTGCAAATGTGTTATATTTAAAGCATCAACTTATACGGGGTACGTCTATGAAAAAGATCTTTTATGTATTGGCTGCGGTTCTGGCTTTTGTTCTTGCCGGATGCAAGAGCACCAGTGTCTCACAGAAAGCAATCACACCTTCTGCCCTCTGCGGAGAATGGAAGATAGCAAGTCTCAGCGGTTTTGATTCCGCAAAAATTCCAGAAGCGACTCTTTCGGTCATGGCAAGGGAAGAGGACGAATATGCCATAAACGGATTCAGCGGCGTAAACAGGTTCTTTGCAAATCTGAAAAACACACCTGATGCATTCCCCATCGGAGACCGTCTTGCTTCCACAAAAATGATGGGTGCTCCAGACGACATGACCTTTGAGGATGTTCTCACCAACGTGATTGCAGTTTCTTCTTCCTGGAAAATTGAAGGCAACACTTTGAAGATTACAGCCGGAACTAAAACAGCCGTCTTTGTCAAATAGGCAGCATTCATAGTTCCGCCTTTTAAATCCCCTGTCTTGAACGGCATGGGATTTTTTTTATTCCGTGGATATGCTACAATCCTTTCATGGAAAAGAAATTAAATTTTTTGGAACAGAGAATCCTTAAAGACGGAATTGTAAAGGAAGGAAATGTCCTCCGCGTTGACAGCTTCCTTAACCATCAGCTCGACGTGGAACTTCTCGAGGAAATCGGAAAAGAATTCTACAAGAGATTCAAGTCAGAAAAAATCACAAAAGTGCTTACAGTCGAAGCTTCAGGGATTGCAATCGCATGTTTCGTTGCTTCCAAATTCAAGGTGCCTGTCGTATTTGCAAAAAAATCAAAATCCATCAATCTTAGCGACGATGTCTATTCAGCAGAGGTTGAATCTTTCACACACAAGACAAAGAACACCGTTGTAGTCACAAGAAAATACATCAGCAAAAATGACCGTGTGCTTGTCATCGACGACTTTCTTGCAAACGGTGCAGCCCTCCAGGGTTTGATTTCAATCCTCAACCAGGCCGGGGCAACTGTTGCCGGAATCGGAATTGCCATTGAAAAAGGTTTCCAGCCGGGCGGTCAGTTCATCCGCAACATGGGATACCATCTTGAATCCCTTGCCATCGTTGAATCAATGGAAGTTGAACCAAAGAAAATCAATTTCAGAAAATAAATGGATTGCTTCGCCTGTCTGCCTTAGCAGCCCGGCTCGCAATGACGTGGCAACCTTGCAATGACGTGGCAACCTAGCAATGACGCGGCAACCTTGCAATGACGCGGCACCTTGCAATGACGCGACATCTGGCAATGACGTGGCTACTTGCAATGACGCGGCTGACTTGCAATGGCGCGACAACTTGCAATGACGTGGCAACTTGCAATGACGTGGCAACCTAGCAATGACATGGCTACTTGCAATGACGCGGCTGGCAAAGGGTACCGTCATTGCGAGGAGCCGAAGGCGACGAAGCAATCCACATGCCAGTAAACAAACACTATAAGTGATAAAATAAGGAGTAGCATTATGGAAACAATGCAGGAAATCTACGAACTTGACGGAAAGATCAATCCGCTCAAGGGACTTCCATTCGGAATGCAGCACGTTCTGGCAATGTTCGTTGCAAACATCACGCCAATCATGATCATCGCAGGTGCATGCGGTGTGGGACAGGAAAACGTTGCCCGCCTCATTCAGTCTGCAATGCTCATCGCCGGTATCGGTACATTCATCCAGCTTTTCCCGCTCTGGAAAATCGGTTCACGCCTTCCAATCGTAATGGGTATCAGCTTTACTTTCGTAGGAATTGCCTGCGGAATCGGTGCACAGTTTGGCTACGGCGCAATCGTCGGTGCAGTTATCGTCGGCGGTATCGTTGAAGGAATTCTTGGACTCTTTGGAAAATACTGGATCCGCTTCATCAAGCCTATCGTTGCGGCAAACGTTGTTATCGCCATCGGATTTTCTTTGCTGGGTGTTGGTGCCCGTTCCTTTGGCGGCGGTTATGCTCCGGACTTTGGTTCATGGCAGAACTGGACAATCGGAACAGTAACACTTGTAAGCGGACTTCTTTTCTCTCACTTTGCAAAAAACTACCTCAAGTCCCTTTCAGTTTTGTTTGCACTCATCGTCGGATACATCCTCGCAATCTGTTTTGGCAAGGTAAACTTCGCACCGGTTGCTTCAAGCCCAATCGTTGGACTTCCAGCCTTCATGATGTTCAAGCCAACCTTCAACGCAGGTGCAATCATTTCTTTCATCCTCATTTATCTTGTTTCAGCAACAGAAACTTTGGGTGATACTTCTGCAATGTGTGCCTCTGGTCTCCACCGCGACATCACAACAAAGGAAGCCTCAGGCTCGATTGCTTGTGACGGATTCATCAGTGCCCTCGGCGGACTTTTCGGCTGTTCACCAATCACATCATTCAGCCAGAACGTTGGTCTTGTTGCCATGACTGGAGTTGTAAACAGAATCGCAATCGCAACAGGTGCAGCAGTTCTCGTAATCGCCGGAATCTTCCCTGTGTTTGGAGCAGTTCTTGCCACCTTGCCTGATGCAGTTTTAGGCGGATGTACAATCATGATGTTCGGTTCAATCGTTACAAGCGGAATCCAGATGCTGGGCAAATGCGGACTTTCTGCAAAGAACACAACAATCACTGCCCTTTCTTTGAGCATTGGCCTTGGCTTTACACAGATCAACGAAATGTTCAACGCATTCCCACAGATCGTTCAGACTGTATTCAACGGAAACTGCGTAGCCGTAGTATTCGTAATCGCCCTTGTTCTTTCCCTCTGCATGAAGGACGAAAAGGCGGAATAATATTATTCAGATGGCAAAAAAAAAAAGAGCCCATGGAGTTTTCCATGGGCTTTCTACTTAAGAAGTAATCTTAGTAGTCCTTCTTGTCTGTCTTGCGCTTCTTGTTAAGAAGTTTGCGTTCAAGAGATGTGTTCTTCTGGTGAAGAATAGCTGAAGGCTTTACGAAATATTCGCGCTTCTTGTATTCGCGGATAATGCCTTCCTTTTCAACCATGCGCTTGAAACGTTTGATTGCCTTTTCGAGGTTCTCTGAATCGTCTACGTTGATTGTTGCCATTGTAATTCACCTCCTTACATACGAGGATTTCGTAAGTGCATTGATTATCTCATATTTTGGGGTGATTGTTCAAGAGGCAAACCAGTTTTCCACCATAAGTCCGTTTATAGGCTCAAAATCCTTCACATTTCGCGTAACAAGAATCATGTTGTTTGCCATTGCCGTAGCAGCTATCTGAAGGTCATGAATTTTTGGAACATAGCCAGCCTTCTCATACTGGTAATAAATTTTTCCGTAAATTCCTGATGCGTGCTCATCAAAGGGGATTTTTTCATAAAGTGAATTGATATGGTTGATTACATAGTCCTGCAAATTCAACCTGCGTTTTCCAGCGGGAAGTTTTTCAATTCCGTAAATCAATTCAGCCCAGGTAACTGAACTGATGGCACAAAGATGGCTTTTTGATTCAAGCTGAACAAGAACATTTTCATCACGAATTTTCTTTGTCGGCTCAGAAACAATATTCGTATCAAGCAGGTATATTTTGTTCATTCTTCACCGCCAAAAGGATTTTCCATTTCAGCAGCAGTTGATTTTCTGGAATCTTCAAGAATTTCTGCAAAGGAATCATCCATTTCTTCCCCACAATCTTTGAGCCATTTTTTATAGTGGTCGGAAAATTTTTCTGTTCCGTCAGTCAACTGATCAAGAGTTTCCTGGCTGATTAAAAGAACGGATGTTTTACCATGTTTTGTTACGGCAACAATTTCTCCGTTTTCCGCCATGGCAACATATTCGCTGAACCTTGCCTTAACATCAAAAAGTGGTGCAGTCATTAGATCTCCTTATTAGTCATATTATGGTATATATGACTAATATAATAACACTTTGAGTTTTTGTCAAAATTTGGCCCCTTCGACTTCGCGCCAGGGATCCTATAGGCCGGCTGAGTGGTCAGTGAGCGAGGTCGAAGGGCAATGTCGAAGCCTGGCTATAATATGGCAACACATTCTAAGGACATGGACAATAAAATAAGCCGCCAACAGCATAAACCGTTGGTGGCTTCTTATACTAATAGACAAATGGATTGCCGCGCCTTTTCAAGGCTCGCAATGACTAACCTACCCGCGACATGGATGGCGCGTCATCAGGTAAGCAATAACACCCGATAGTTTTGCCTTGCAAAACTATCGAAACTGAAATTGACAGGAGGTCAATTTCAGTTTCGATTTTCTTCGTCCCATGCCTGGGCGATTGAAAGCACCTTTGCTTCGCTGAACATTGGACCTGCAAACTGGATGCCAACCGGCATGCCGTCCTTGTTTTTGCCAGCAGGAACAGAAATTGATGTAATGCGTGCAAGGTTTACGAATACTGTGTAAAGGTCGCTGAGATACATTTCAAGCGGATCGTCCACTTTCTGACCAAGCTTGAATGCAGCTGTTGGACATGTAGGACAAAGGATAAGGTCGTAGCTTTCATAAAGCTTTGCAACTTCCTTCTGGATGCGTGCGCGAACGCTCATGCCCTTCTTGTATGTTGTTCCGGAGAACTGTTCAGAAAGAACGTAGTTGCCGATGATGATGCGTCGCTTTACTTCTGGGCCAAAACCATTTGAACGGGTTTCAACGTAAAGTTCATCATATCCCTTTCCGGCGTCAACTCTGTTTCCGTAGCGGATACCGTCAAAGCGGCTCAGGTTTGATGCTGCTTCTGAAAGGGCGATTACGTAGTATGAAGCAATTGAAGCATCGAGAATTGGAAGGTCAACGATTTCAATCTTTGCACCCTTCTTTTCAAACCATGCCTTTGTGTCTTCAAATACTTTTGCAACATCGGCATCAAGTCCCTTTGCCTCTGCAAACTGTTTTGGAACGGCAATCTTGAGTGAAGAAAAATCCTTGTATGCTTCAAGATTCTTGAGGCTGTCCTTGTTTGGAAGATCGGCTGATGTGTCGTCGTAGAAATCTTCTCCGCTCATTGCGTAAAGCGGAAGAGCAATGTCCTTTGGCGTGTGTCCGAGGATGCCGACCTGATCCAAAGATGAACCGTAGGCAACGATTCCCCAGCGTGAAAGTACGCCGTAAGTTGTCTTGAGGCCGTAGATTCCGCAGTAAGAAGCTGGAAGGCGAACTGAACCACCAGTTTCTGTACCGAGTCCGAATACTGCCTGGTTTGCGGCAACGGCTGCGGCACTACCACCGGAAGAACCGCCTGAAACGTATTCGCGGTTTACAGGATTGCGTGTTGGTCCGTAGCTTGAATATTCAGTTGAAGAACCCATGGCAAATTCATCCTGGTTACAGCGTCCAAGAGGAATTGCCCCGGACTTTTCAAGACGTTCGATTACGGTTGCATTGTATGGAGCAACATAGCCGTCAAGAATTTTTGATCCGCAGGTAAGTTTGTGTCCGCGGACGCTTGTGTTGTCCTTTACTGCAAAAGGAACGCCAAGAAGAGGCTTGTCTTCAAAGAGCTTGTCCAAAGTTCCGGCTGACTTTGCTTCTGCAATTTCCTTGTCTGCGGCTTCTGCCTTTGTAACTGCATCCTCAAACATTTCAAGAAAAGCATTGAGAGGCAAAGAAGACTTTTTGTCCTCTTCGTAAACTGCCATAAGTTCTTTAACAAGAGCGGCAGAAGTTGTTTCGCCGTTCTTAAGTTTATTTACTGTTTCGTTAATTGTCATAGTTGTTTCCTATAAAATCCTAGCCCCGATTGTAGTGGCAGCGAAGCTGTTGCGCCAGCAATGAAACCACGGAAAGCGGGTTTAGCAAAAACGCATGCTCCATCCAATCATGAATTGTGCATTGCCAATTATGAATTACTCAAGCCCCTTCGCCCAATACTTTTGGAACTTCGAAATATCCGTCCTTGAAATTTGGTTCGTTGATTTTCTTTGTGTCGTGCATTTCAAGGCCGGCAACAATATCATCACCGCGGAGCTGTTCTGCAGTTGTTGTCGGATATGCATCATATGGGTTTTCGCTGTCATCGTATTTTGAAAGGATGTCAAAATACCCAACGATTTCATCAACCTGTTTCTTAAGGGTTTCCATGTCTGTGCTTTCAGGAGAAAGTCTTGAAAGATACAAAAGATTTTCCAAAGTAGTTTCGTCTACCGTTCGCTTTGTTTCACTCATAGCAAGGAATTATATAGAAAATAGTTTAATTGTTCAATTTAAGGGGTTTAGTAGTTATATAAAAAACTGCTCCCGGCAAGAACCGCGGGTGCCGTTCCGGGTTGGGCGATTTCTTTTTTCATGCCCTTAATCCATAACTTTCATCTTATGCATGAATACTTATCGACTGCCCAAAGGTCACTGCACCCGCAAACCTTGCCTCCGCAGTTTTTTAGCACTTTTGCTTTCCCTTTATTTCAGCAATCTACATTTTCTTTATAATTCTTAGGCTTTCACGGGAATGTTGTTTAGGCAAGTCACATAAAAAGCGCTCCCGGCAAGAACCATGGCGAAAGCATTTGATTTGGTGGAAGCCAATAGCAACTCTAACTTTCGCCACACGAATTGCATGTGCAATTCGCGATCATGCACATAGCAACGATATCCAGCGGATCCTGAATAAATCATATCGACTGCCCAAAGGTCACTGCACCCGCAAACCTTGCCTCCGCAGTTTTTTAGCACTTTTGCTTTCCCTTTATTTCAGCAATCTACATTTTCTTTATAATTCTTAGGCTTTCACGGGAATGTTGTTTAGGCAAGTCACATAAAAAGCGCTCCCGGCAAGAACCATGGCGAAAGCATTTGATTTGGTGGAAGCCAATAGCAACTCTAACTTTCGCCACACGAATTGCATGTGCAATTCGCGATCATGCACATAGCAACGATATCCAGCGGATCCTGAATAACTCATATCGGCTGGTAGATTATCAGCAGGAGCCTCTGTTGACTATGTTTGCAGGAAGCATGATGCGGATTGCATTGTCTCCCTGACCGCATGTGTTGTTGACGATCATTTCAACAGCACGGGCACCCATGTTTTTCTTCTGGACATTCATTGTTGTAAGCGGTGGATTCGTATATTCCGACATCTCGATGTTGTCCATTCCGATTACGGCAACCTGCTGCGGTATTGCAATTTTCTTTTTGTTGAGGGCGCTGATGACACCGATCGCTACTTCATCAGAACCGCAGACAATGGCGCGGGGAATTGTTCCGCCTTGAGAAATGGAATCAATGGCTGCAGCCCCTCCCTGCATGTCGAAGGCCTCGGCAAGGAAAAAATGTTCCGTAGAAGAATCAAGTCCATGAAGGGCAAGTATCTGCCTGACGCCTTCAACACGTTCATCATTCTGCCCTATGTAAACGATATCGGTATAACCTTCGCGATAAAGGTATTCTGTCGCCTTGCTTGCAGTTTCACGACGGTCAAACATTACGGTACTCAAACCTTCATGCTGCCATTCGATACAGACTATCTTTTTCAAACGATCCTTTATCCTTTCAACAAGGGCTTTGTCCTCATCAGATTTTATCACCTGGTCCACGGCAAGAAGAATAAGTCCGCCGATTTCTTCCTCGTGAATGAGTGTATTGAAAAGAACAGGATTCTTTATGTCCTCAAAAAATCTTATGAAACTGATATGGTAGTTGTGCTCGTGTGCGGCTGTGTGAATTCCACCTATGATCTCTGCATAATATGGACGGAGAAAAACATCGGCATTGCAAAGGATCACTCCAATCTTATTGGAAGCAAAAGCGACATCACCCTGCTGAAGGGCCTGGGCAGCCTTGTTTGGTCTGTAGCCTAGTTTTTCGATGGCATCAAGAATTCGCTGTCTTGTTTCTGGAGCAACAGAACGGTCAGTGTTTCCGCAGATGACATAGCTTACCATGCTTCTGGTAACGCCAGCCTCCTTTGCAACATCATTCTGTGTAACGTTGGATTTCATAAAAAGCCTCAACCGTCTGTTATTTCTACTTCAGACAGTCTACCATATGCCGGACAAAAAAACAAATCGCAGTGAAAAAATGTCGGTTAAATGCAAAAAAACACCGCTGCAAAGAAAGCTTCACAACGGCGTTTATGGGAATAATTCCAGGGTGCTTCGACATGCTCAGCAACCCTCAAATCAATTTAGTCAATGGCAGACATGTCTGTTACATCTTTTTCGTAGTCGATTCCAGCGATGTCGAAACCGTTGATTGCAAGGAAGTCGTGGCGGATTGCTGCCATGTCAACAAGTTCGTTTACGTTTTCTTCCGTAACCTGTGGCATGATCTTGTCTACTTCTGCCTGAACTGCTGCATCCATTTCCCAGTCGTCCATGCGGATTCTTCCGTCTTCATCAACAGCAACCTTCTTGTCTGCTGTGTAAAGGCGTTCTGCAAAAAGGCGTTCCATCTGTTCGATACAGCCTTCATGTGTTCCCTTAGCCTTCATGATTTTAAAGAGTACGCCGATGTACTGGCAGATGATCGGGATAACAGAAGAAGAACGTGTGATGAGGGCCTTGTTAACTGAAACGTAAGCAGCTCCTCCGATTGCCTTGAGGGCAGCATCGATGTTCTTTGCACGGGCTTCAAGATCCTTCTTTGCTTCCCCGATTGTTCCGTCGCGGTAGATTGGATGTGAAAGTGAAGGTCCAATGTATGAGTAAGCAACTGTACGGCATCCTTCAGCAAGAACACCTGCTTCTGAAAGCTGCTTGATCCAGCGTTCCCAGTCTTCGCCACCCATAACCTTTACTGTGTTAGGAATGTCGTCACCTTCTGCCGGCTGTGCTTCCATATGTCCGATTTTTCCTGTCATCATGTCCAGGGAAGGACCGCCGTATACTTTGCCAACTGGCTTGATTACAGACTTGTAGAGAACCTTTGTGTCTGGGTCTGTGCGGACAGGGCTTGCAAGAGAGTAAACAACCAGGTCAAACTTTGTTCCCCACTTCTTTACTTCTTCTATTACTGTTGCACGGCATTCATCGCTGAAAGCATCTGCGTTGAAAGTTATAGACTTGAGTCCGTCTTTTGCAGCTGCGCGGTCAAATGCCTTGTTGTTGTACCAACCTGGAGTTCCGCCTTTTGTCTGTGTTGCTTCCTTTTCAAAAGATACACCGATTGTGTCTGCGCCGTATTCAAAGGCAGCACTGATTCTTGAAGCAAGGCCATAACCTGTAGAACAGCCGAGAACAAGAACTGTCTTAGGTGCATAACCACCTTCTTTTGCAGTTTTTGTTCCGCGCTTGGCCTTCTGGGCCTTTACGTATGCAATCTGATTTTCTGTTTCCTTTGCACATCCTGCCGGGTGAGCGTTGATACAGATATTCGAACGGATCATTGGTTTGATAACAGCCATTTCATTCTCCTAAAAAATAGTTTCAAATTATTATATCAAGTTTATTCAAAATGACAAAATGTTTCAATATGTCAAAGTAAAATCCCTCGTATTGCAATAGTAACTGAGTGTCGTTAAATTTGTTTACATCAACATGAATACGATCAAAAAAATTTACGTCACGATATACCTTCTCGTTCTTATAGCTTTCACCGGCTGCAATGTCAAAGTTGCCGTCAAACCGGCATCACAGGGAAAAACCACCATGAACATGGAACTTGACCTTGGCGAAGTTCTGACCCGGACTCTCGATGGGGCCATGGCAGGACTCAATGAGATAGGCGGAACCAATGGAAGCTCCCCTATTTTTGATGTGGTCTCCATCAGAAGATCAATCACTTCCGCAGGTTTCACTGATGTAAGCATCACATCGAAGGAGCGTTCAAAACTCTCCCTTGCATTCACCGGCAGAATGGATTTTGTTTCCTATACAAAGACAAAGACAGTGCTCAGACTTTCACCGTCAATGGTCAAAAAATTCTCAGCTTCCCTCGGACCGGAATTCAAAAGCGTCATGGATCTTTTCATGGCTCCTGTGGTTACTGGTGAAGAAATGCCGGCATCAGAATACAAAGACCTTGTTGCCCTTGTTTACGGAGATAAACTTGCAGATGACCTTGAGGCAAGCAAAGTTGAGATCACCATTGCGTCTCCAGCCGGACGAAGCAAAACCTACACCATCCCTCTGGTGGAACTTCTTACACTGTCAGAGGAAAAAGAACTGGTGGCTGAATGAAACGTTGAATAGGACTCAATTGAACAAACATTGCAAAGAGAATACTATTCTCCCACTATGACCAACAAAATCATCGCATTCATCAAAAAGGAAACGGTGCTCAGCGCCGCATGGATTCTTGCAGTCATTTCTGCATTCATCGTTCACCCTTCAAAGGAATATCTTTCATACATCGACTTCAACACCCTGATGCTTCTTTTCTGCCTCATGGCGGTCATGGCCGGTTTCAGAAAACTCGGAGCCTTTGAAAAATGTTCTGAATATCTTCTTGGGAAATTCCATTCGGCACCGGGAATACTTTCGGTTCTTGTCTTCATGCCTTTCTTTTTCAGCATGGTGATCACAAACGACGTCGCCCTCATCGTATTCGTTCCGCTGGCAATCATCACCTTGAAAATGTGCGGCCTTGAAAACCTTCTGCTTTTTACAGTTGTACTCCAGACCCTTGCCGCAAATCTTGGAAGCATGAGCCTTCCTATGGGCAATCCGCAGAACCTCTACATCTACTCACACTACGGACTTTCCTTTGCCCAGTTTCTCAAGACAATGATTCCATACACCGCTTCAAGTTTTGTGCTTCTTCTGCTTTGTGTTGTTATCCTTCATTTTAAATCCAAAGGCGGAACCCTTACACCTGCTGCAGGCAAGGCAGGCAAAACCAGTCCGGCCGTCAGCGAAAAAAATAAAATGTGGGCAGTAAACACCATTGCCTTCCTGCTCTGTCTTCTGTGTGTTGGAAAATTGATTCCGGCAGTCGTTCTGTTCCCGGTCATTCTTGCATCCTATGCAATCTCTGACAGAAAACTTCTGCGGGATGTGGACTATTCACTTCTGCTTACATTCATCGGATTTTTCATTTTCACGGGAAACATAAAGAACATGAACGAGGCAAGGGACCTCATCGCAAACGCCCTCAATGGCCACGAGGTTGGATTCAGCATTTTTGCAAGCCAGATAATATCAAACGTTCCGGCTGCCCTTCTGCTTTCTTGCTTCACCGACAATGCCCGCGCCCTTTTGATCGGAACAAATCTGGGCGGACTTGGCACACTCATCGCATCGATGGCAAGCCTGATCTCATTCAAGCAGATCGCAAGAAATTATCACGACAGACGCGGAAAATATTTTGTGCTTTTTACAGCAATGAACCTTCTGTTTCTTGCAGTTCTATTTGGAATTCACCTGCTGCTTGCCTAGCGACATCTGACACGGTCTGCGAATTCTCCGCTTCCGTTTCATCTTCAAGCGGAACAAACCACACGTTCATGTCGCACGGTTTTTCTACGCCGTCGATTTTTGTTCCGCCTGAATACTGCCAGAAAGTAAACTTGTAAGGCGAAGTAGGTTTTTTTGCGTACTGGGCAAACCACATGTCGTACCTGTTCAGCAGTTCCGGAGTGAAGACAAAGAATTTCCACATCAGGTTTGCATAAAGCATGGTCTTGAAACCGGCCTTCTCAACCTCGTCAAAAAAAAGTTCCGTGTTGCGGCAGAAAACTTCTTCGGCGACTTCATCAGTACGGGCTTCATCATAAAAAACAAATTCAGGGTCATAGACAACAGGCAGATCAAGCATGTCAGGCGTAAGATTGTCGATCACGATTTTTGCTTCTTCAAGAGCCTCCTCATCGTTGATGGCCTGGCTGTAGACATAGACTCCGATTTTAAAACCTGCCTTCTTTGCATCCTCATAATAGCGGTCAAAATTTTCATCCTTCACAAGATTTCCGCTCTCATAGCCATAGCGTCTGTAGGCAAGGCGCAGGATGACAAACTCGTAGCCATTTTCCTTCAGCAGGTCAAAATCGACTTCACCCTGATGGCGGGAAATATCAAGGCCATTGATGACTTTATAAGGCGCATTTTTCTTTGCGGTATAGAATGCCTTGTTTTTACGCTTGAGGTATTTCATGTCAAAAGAACATTTTTCAACGGTTGGATCAGGATGCACATGCTGTTTTTCTATCTGACGGTTATATACGGTGAGGCAATCCTTGCCCGGACAGGTTGAACATGAGAACAAAAAAAATGAGACAAAAACTGCAGGAAAAAACGCGGTGATTTTCATGATAAAATTATAGCATGGATTTTTTCAAAAGACGAAAGAAAGCTGTCCTGCGAAAACAGATTTTTCATCTTGTTTATTTATTTTTTTCAGAATTCTGCTATATAATTGAAGAAGAGATTTTTATCGGGCTTTAGAATTTTCCAGATTCTTTTCACGGAGTTTTTTATGAAATTCTTTAAGTTCCTGTCAGCAGTAATTGTTTCTTTTTTTTATCCTGTCTTGTTCAGGTCTTAACCTTGACAGCAAAACAGGCTCCATTTCAATCCGTCTGCCGGAAGAAACTTCTGAGACGAGAGCCTTCACCACTCAGGAAAAATATGATCTGTCCTTTACAATTTCCGTGATCGACTCGGATCATAACACAGTTGATCAGAAAGACGGAACTCCAGGTGCCGAAGTTGTTTTCAATGAGCTTCAGGTAGGAGCTTACATCGTCCATTGCAGATGCTATGCCAATATCGACGGAAAGCAGCATGTCTATGCACAGGCAAAAGACACTGTTGAGATTCTTGCTGACAAAGTAGCACAGCTTACCCTCACCCTTAAAATTGAAACTGAATTCCTGCCAAAGGAACCGGAGAAGGATGCGGAAAAAGAACCTGAAGTCACAGAGGAAGAAGAAAAGCAGGAAACAGAAAAAGACAAAGAAGTCATCGAAGGCGAAGGAGACAAGGGACAGATCACAACTCCAGAAGGTGATCCTGATGACGATCCTTTGAAAGACAAAGATATTGTCCATGAAGATCCTAAGCAGGAGGAGACATTATCTCTTCCTGACGCTTATAGTGAATTTGATTTAACTACTGCCATAAAGTGTTCTGACTGGGCTTCACTAAAAGAAGCTATTGGAGAAATGCCATTTAAAGGTACTCAGGTATTTTTACTTTCCGGTGAATACACTGCTGACAGCATGATCTATATGAATAATAGTCACAAAATTTTTATCATGGCAACGGCAAGTACAAAGATCACTGTCACAAAGGAAGAGAGCTTTGACATCGTCAGTGATGAAGTCATCATCTACGGAACAGAAAAAGCACCTATCACTTTTACAGGAGAAGCAGCTGGTTCTATGTTTAATGTAAGTGGAGAAAATGCAAATCTCACTTTAACGGGCAATGTAAACTTCGAAAACTTTAAGAACAGCTACGCAAATGCCGGTGGAGCGATCTATATGATAGACGGTCGATGTACAATCGCAGGTGGAATTACTTTCACAAATTGCGAGGCTACTAAATCTGACGGTGGTGCAATATATGTACTTGGTGGCAGTCTCGTGATTTCTGGTGACAATGAAACTTCCCCTGTAATCTTCAACAGTTGTAAAGCAGCTGGCAACGGTGGCGCAATATATATAGAACAGACTCGCGAGAGTGAATTAGCTACGTTGCTCAACATACAATTTGGTACCGAAACAGGCAAGGAAAACAGCTGTGGAGGTAATGGCCCTGATATCTGCATCAATTCAAATGCCCCTTATTCAGAATCAGTTTCAATAGACGGCTACATTGGCTCTGCTAGTGACAGAATAGATATTTACGCAGCAAACACTTTCGTTTTCAGTTCATACATAGAAACCACTTCAGAGATCTATATCACATTTAATGATGAAGCATTCAATAAAGCAGTTGCGAAATCAGAACCATTACTGAATACAAATCTTACTCCATATGAGGAGAATTTACGTTCACTCATATATGTCAGGGCAGAAAGTGATGGTGACATGTGGAAGAATATAACAGAAGATGGAATGGTTATTAATGAATAAACAGCTTTAATATTTATTGCATAAAAAAACGGGCTGTCCCAAAAGTAATCTCAGGGTGGTTGAGCTTAGTCGAAACCACCACATATAGTGGTATCGGGCATTTCGACATTGCTCAATGACCCTGGCATGAATACTTATTGGACAGCCCCTTTTTATTTTAGCTAATCAATAATGCAATTAGATGCCGTTGTAATGGCTTCTAATCTTATCCAAAACATATTCTTTAAATTCTCCAAGAGCAAATGTTCTCTGTGGAATCTTTGAGCTGAAGCGGAAGCGGCATGTAACTGTGTTTTCTGCCTTTTCCTTTTCACCTACAACAAGAATGTATGGTGTGCGGTGAGCTGTAGAAATATCCTTGATCTTGTTCTTCATGTTCTCGTCTTCAAGATATGCGTTTACCTTGATTCCGGCGGCCTTAAGTTCTTCATAGACCTTCTGTGCATAGTCATTGAAATCAGGTGCAACAGGAACAACAGCAACCTGTTCAAAACAGAGCCATGTCGGGAATACACCTGCATAGTTTTCAATGAGGATACCCATGAAGCGTTCCAACGAACCGAGAACTGCACGGTGGAGCATTACCGGATGATGCTTCTGGTTGTCAGCACCGATGTACTGTGCGTTCAATCTTTCTGCAGAAGGAAGCTGGTAGTCAAGCTGGATTGTACCGCACTGCCACTGACGGCCGAGGGCATCAATCAAAGTGAATTCAAGCTTTGGACCGTAGAAGGCACCTTCACCAGGCTGGATTTCGTAATCCATTCCGCTTGCCTTACATGCGGCTGCAAGTTTTGCTTCTGCCTGCTGCCATGTTTCAATTGTACCAACGTGATCTTCAGGCATTGTAGAAAGCTTAACAAGAAGGTTCTTGTCGAATCCAAAGTCCTTGTAAACATCAAGCAAAAGCTTGCAGAACTTTGTAACTTCGCCTTCAATCTGTTCTTCCGTACAGATGATGTGTGCATCATCCTGAACGAAACCGCGCACGCGCATGATACCGTGGAGTGTTCCGCTTGGTTCGTTTCTTACACAGTGACCGAATTCAGCAATGCGCATTGGAAGGTCTTTGTATGAACGAGAACGGCTGTTGAAGATTTCCAGGTGGCCCGGACAGTTCATAGGCTTGATTGCAAACTGCTTCTTTTCAGATTCAGTTGTAAACATGTTCTTCTGGTAATGCGACCAGTGGCCTGATTTTTCCCAGAGAACCTTTGGCATGACTGCAGGAGTGTTAACTTCAAGATAGCCGTCCTTTACGATCTTTTCGCGCATGTAGTCCTGCAAAGTTACATACATTGACCATCCGTTTGGATGCCAGAATACCTGACCTGGATCTTCCGGTTCAAGGTGGAAGAGGTCGAGGGCTGTTCCAAGCTTTCTGTGGTCGCGCTTTTCTGCTTCCTCAAGCATTGTAAGGTAGTCCTTGAGGTCGTTTGGCTTGTAGAAACAAACTGCGTAAACGCGAGTAAGCATTGCCTTTGTGTTGTCTCCGCGCCAGTAAGCACCTGCAACTGACATGAGTTTGAAAGACTGCTGATTGATTTCCTTTGTGCTTTCAACGTGTGGACCGCGGCAAAGGTCAAGGTAGCCGTCCTGTTCGTAAGTTGAAATTGTCTCACCGTCAGGAAGATCATTGATGAGTTCAATCTTGTATGGCTGATCCTTGAAAAGTTCAAGTGCTTCTGCCTTTGAAACTTCCTTGCGTACGAATTCGTGGTTGCCTGCAAGAATCTTGCGCATTTCCTTTTCTACTGCAGGAAAATCGGCTTCGGTGAATTTAGTGTCCGTTGGAAAATCAAAGTCATAGTAGAATCCGTTATCGATGGCTGGACCGATAGCGATTTTTGTTCCAGGGAAAAGCCTGAGTACAGCTTCTGCCATTACATGTGCACAGCTGTGGCGTACTGTCTGCAATTTTTCATCAACTGCCATAAAAATCACCTTCTGTATTTATTTAAAATAGTGAGAATAGAATAATGCTTTTTGAGAATAAATTCAATTTATGTAGAACTGTTTTTACGCAGGCCCTTCGACTGACGCTATTGCACAGGATCGGTGAGCGTAGTCGAACCGTCCTGCGAATATCTTACTCACCGCAGGCCCTTCGACTTCGCGGCTTGCCCCTTCGACCGACGCTCAGGGAGCCTGGGCGAAAGCAATTGCTTTGGTAGATGTCTTTCATCACGTAACTTTCGCCCCAGGGATTGCATGTGCAATTACTGAATGCTGCTAGAACGAAAGGATTGCTTCCGTTACAAGGGCCTTGAATTCCTTTGACACGCGGTTGGCGACTTCCTTCACTTCCTCGTGGTTTAGAGGAGTATTGGTAATTCCGCATGCCATGTTTGTGATGCAGGAAATTCCACAGATTTTCATTCCCATATGACGAGCGGAAACAGCTTCACAGGCGGTACTCATACCAACGGCATCAGCACCAAGAATGCGTGCCATCCTTACTTCAGCAGGAGACTCGTAGGCAGGCCCCGTAAACTGAAGGTAAACACCTTCCCTAAGGTCGATGTCGATTTTCCTTGCGGCCTTCTTTATTTTGTCACGCAGGGATTCCGTATAGATTTCGCTCATGTCAGGGAATCTCGTTCCAAGTTCCTCGATATTCTCACCGATCAGCGGAGACGGAACAAAAGACGATATCTGGTCGTTGATCAGCATGAGTGTTCCGGGTTTAAATCCAAGATTCACCCCACCGGCGGCATTTGTAAGGAAGAGAATTTCAGCCCCCATCATTTTCATCAACCGTGACGGAAGCACCACATCACTCATTGAATAACCTTCATAGTAATGAACGCGCCCCTGCATTATAACCACAGGTACATCTCCTACATGACAGAACACAAAGCGCCCCTTGTGTCCCGCAACCGTCGAAACCGGAAACCCCTCTATGTCGTGATAATCTATCTCACCTTCAATCTTAAAACCATCGGCATAGTCTCCAAGACCACTTCCAAGAATCAGGGCTACCTTTGGCTTGAAGGGAATTTTAGCCTTTATGCTTTCATAGCAGGCCGTAAGTTTTTTATATGCTGGATTCATGTTTTTCTCCCTATTCAATTTTAAGAATGAATTCCAAAACGCGGCGGACACTTCTCTTCACTTCTTCGATGGAAAGTCTTCCGTCATCCAAGGCTTCAAGAACCTGCTCCGGATAACCGCATGCCATCTTGACGTCATTGCCGGCCTTGATTTCCCTCCACTGCTCTGCGCGTGTCCACCAGTCTGTCATCACGATTCCCTTGTATCCCCATTCATCGCGGAGAATGTTTGTAAGAAGATCCTTGTTCTCACTTGTGTGGCATCCGTTGACTCCATTATAGCTGGACATGATCGCCCAAGGATCCGAAGTCTTTACCATTATCTCAAAGGACTTGAGGTAGATTTCGCGGGCTGCCCTTTCTGAAACAATTGAATCGCTCTGCTTGCGGTTTGTCTCCTTGTTGTTGAATGCAAAATGCTTTGGTGTCGCAGCGATTCCCTGGCTCTGGATTCCTCTTACGGCAGCAGACGCCATGTGTCCGGCGACAAAAGGATCCTCACTGTAATACTCAAAGTTTCTTCCGCACAAAGGACTGCGGTGTATGTTCATGCCTGGGGCAAGATAGATTCCGCAGTTATTTTCTTTCACTTCCTTGGCAACAGCGACACCAATTTTCTCAACGGCATCAAGATTCCATGTGCAGGCAAGTGTCGTGGCGCATGGCCATGCTGTCGTGTACTGCTGGATGAAAGGAAGTATGCGGATTCCGGCAGGTCCGTCCGCTGTCATGATGTTAGGAATGTCATAGTTGAAGTTGTTTCCAATTCCGAATGTATTGGCGATTCCTGTATTAGGCTGTCCACCTAAAAGCCATACCATGTCTTCCTTTGAAAGCTGCTCCATGAATTCTTCCATGGAAACTTTTCCGTCGGCAACATCGGCTAAATGCTTTGTAGGATTGTGGATGCGTGTGACCAGACTGTTGTAAGGCAAGCCGCGCACGCTTGGAATCACGCCTTCAAGAACTTCCGCCTTTTTGAAAATCTCAGGACGTTCAATTTTTTCATACTCACTGACTTCAAGAGCCTTGTATGTTCCGTCGGAAAGAAGACGCTTTGAAAGTTTTCTAGGCTTGAGCTGTTCCGTAAGCTGAACCGTGACCTTTGTCTCATCGACAGTAAATGGTGTTCCTGTTTCCTTCACATTGCGGATTGAATTTCCGTAGAAGAATCTGTAGTCACCTTTTTCGAGAACCCATGCTGACTTTGCCACCGCTCCTTCATCGTCATATGATGCAAGATCATTTTTTGAGACTTCAATCACAGCAAAACAACTTTCGCCGCCGGCAAGTTCCTTTGTTTTTGTAAATCCTGCAAGAACTTTTTTTGACTTTGTGAGTTTTCCTTCAGGCTGTCCGCAATAAAGCTGAACTACTTCCTTACCCGAAACTTTGCCCGTATTTTTCACGCTGAACGTGAAAGCGATTTTATCACCGCAATCATTTTGTCCTGCAAGAGCGATCTCAAAATTCGTATAGGAAAGACCGTAGCCAAAAGGATAGACTACACAATCCGCTTTTCCCGGAATGGTCTCAAAATATCTGTATCCGACAAAAATATCTTCCTGATATTCAACGCTGTCAGCCTTGTCATGGAAAGTGTCTGTGGAAGGATAATCTTCAAGACGTTTTGCGAAGGTGTCGGTGAGTTTTCCGCTTGGACATTTCTCACCAAGAACAATTTCAGTTGCGGCAACGGCACCTTCCATTCCGCCCTGACCAATGAAAAGAACTGAGGAAATTTTCGGATTGGCGGCAAACCAGCTTGTATCGACAACTCCACCTACATTGAGAAGAACAATGATGTTTGAGAAGTTTTTTTCCGCCTGGGCAACAAGAGCTTCTTCTTCCGCAGTCAGATAGAAATCACCCTTCGGGAAAATTTCCTTTGACATTGCACGGAATGCATCCTCTCCTCCCCAGACATCCACTTCTACATTTTCCATGTGAAGTTCTTTTCCAGGAATATTGCATGCGCGGTCCCATCCTTCGCCTGAATATCTGTTGATCGTGACGATTGCAATGTCTGAAAATTCTGCAGCTGCCTTGACCTGACTGTCGGAAAGTTTTGCCTCACCTGTCATGCCAGGTTCACGTCCTTTTGCCCGCAATGGTTTCAGATGCTCCTGATAGAAGTTGTGGAGTCCGTCATAGAGTTCAGCACCGCATTTCTTTTTAAATGCATCATAAAGGCTTGTGCAGTAGGCACAGTAAACGTCACCGCTACCACCGCCACCTTTTACATATTCTTCCGAAGCTTTTCCCAGGAGAACGATTTTCTTTCCTTTAAGAGGGAGAAGATTTTTTTCATTCTTCAAGAGAACGATTCCTTCCGCTGCTGTATTTTTTGAAAGTGCAATATGTTCAGCACTTCCCGATACTCTCATTCCATCCGCACCAAGTGGTTTTGCCGGTGTAAAAAAATGTCTTGTCCATCTCATATAAAGTAAACCTCGCCAAAAATAAAAAAGGGACTGCATGGAAATGCAATCCCTTTCATTATACACCCAAAAACTAAATTTCACATTATAGTTTTTAATCAACATTCACACGTTTTATATGACCACGACGCGTGCGATGCACGCTATCGAGTTTTCTGACGAAAACTCGCAGGTTGCCTAGTCAACGTTCACGCGTTGTATATGACCGCCGAGCGACTGCAGTCTTTCGACCAGATGCTCATAGCCACGTTCTATCTGGTAGACATTGCTGATGCGGCTTATTCCGCGGGCTGCCATCGCAGCAATGACCATGGCCATACCGGCTCGGACATCTGGAGAAACAAGGTGATCCCCGTGAAGTGAACTCGGTCCTGTGACAACAGCTCGGTGAGGATCGCAAAGAGTGATGCGGGCACCCATGCTGATGAGCTTGTCGACAAAGAACATCCTGCTTTCAAACATCTTTTCAAAAATCAAAACGGTACCTTCCACCTGTGTTGCGATTACCGTCATGATTGAAGTCAGATCAGGCGGGAATCCAGGCCATGGACTGTCATCGATTTTAGGAATCATTCCGCCAAGATCAGTGTTTACCTTAAGATCCTGGTTTTCAGAAACGGTAAGAGTTTCTCCCTCAATGTCCCATTTAATGCCAAGCTTGCTGTAGGCGATGCGCAATGGCCTCATGTCCTTTTCCCTGATGCCTGTAATCGTTATTGAACCATGAGTTGCCGCTGCAAGACCAATGTATGATCCTATTTCCATGAAGTCAGGACCGATTGTAAAGTCACAGCCTCCAAGTTTTTCAACTCCATCGATCTGAAGAATATTGGAACCCACACCGGAAATTTTTGCCCCCATCATGTTGAGCATGTTGCACAGATCCTGAACGTGAGGTTCGCTTCCGGCATTGGTGATTTCCGTATGACCTTCCGCAAGGACAGCTGCCATGACGGCATTTTCCGTAGCAGTAACAGAAGTCTCATCAAGGAATATCTCCGCGCCCTTAAGTTTGTTTGCTGTAAATTCAAATTTCCTGTCGGCAGAAACTCTGGCACCAAGTTCCTCAAGGGCAAGAAAATGAGTATCAAGACGACGGCGGCCTATGACGTCACCACCAGGAGGCGGCATTATCGCTTTTCCTGTGCGGGCGACAAGAGGGCCTGCAAAAAGGATCGAGGCACGAATTTTTTTACTCAGTTCAGCAGGAATGTCGCTTCTTGTAATATCGACGGCATCAATCTGCCATGTATTTGTATCAAGCTTCTTAACTTTTGCACCAAAAGACTGCAGGATGTTCAGCATGACGCCGGTATCTTCTATCTCCGGAACATTTCTAAGCACTACGCTTTTATCAGTAAGCAATGCGGCGGCAATACATGGAAGGGCAGCATTCTTGTTTCCACTGGCCCTGATGGTTCCCTTTATTGGAAATCCGCCTTCAATTTCATATTCATACATAACGATAGTATAGAAGAAAAAATGATAATTCTCAATGATCTGCTTTTGCAGTATAATTTGGCAATGTACAACGTCAATTCGTCAAAAGCAGAAGAATTCATAGATGACAATGAAATTCAGGAGACCCTTCTTTATGCGGCGGAACACAAAAGCGACCGTGTTCTGATTCAGTCCTTATTGGAGAAGGCCTCACTTTGCAAAGGTCTTTCACACAGAGAAGCTGCTGTTCTCCTCGAATGCGATATTCCGGATCTGAATGAAAAAATAAAGGATCTTGCAAAGGAGATCAAATTAAAATTCTACGGAAACAGGATAGTGCTATTTGCGCCACTTTATCTTTCCAACTACTGCATCAACAGCTGCACATACTGTCCGTACCACATCAAGAACGGACACATTCCACGCAAAAAGCTTACACAGGAAGAAATCGTCCGTGAGGTAATTGCGCTCCAGGACATGGGACACAAACGTCTTGCCCTTGAAACCGGGGAAGATCCGGTAAACAACCCTATCGAATATGTTCTTGAAAGCATCAAGACCATCTACAGCATAAAACACAAAAACGGTGCCATCCGCAGAGTCAATGTAAACATCGCGGCAACGACAGTTGAAAATTACAGAAAACTCCATGATGCTGGAATCGGAACCTACATTCTCTTTCAGGAAACCTACAACAAAAAAGCCTATGAAGCTTTGCATCCTGCAGGTCCCAAAAGCGACTACGCATATCATACAGAGGCAATGGACCGTGCGATGGAAGGCGGAATCGATGACGTCGGCTGCGGAGTATTGTTCGGGCTGAATCTGTACCGCTACGATTTTGTCGGACTTTTGATGCACGCTGAACATCTTGAGGCAAGCAAGGGCGTTGGGCCTCATACCATCAGCGTTCCAAGAATCCGTGCAGCAGATGACATTGATCCATCATCCTTTCCTGATGCGATTGATGATGAAACTTTCGCAAAAATCGTCGCCTGCATCCGCATTGCGGTTCCTTACACCGGCATGATTGTCTCAACAAGAGAAAGCAAGTCAACACGTGAAAAAGTAATGGAACTTGGAGTTTCTCAGATTTCAGGAGGTTCACGTACCAGTGTAGGCGGCTACTGCGAAACTGAACGTCCCAACGACACCACACAATTTGACGTAAGCGACCAGCGTACTTTAGATGAAGTTGTTCAATGGTTGATGGAAATGAATTATGTTCCAAGTTTCTGCACGGCCTGCTACAGGGCAGGAAGAACAGGCGACCGTTTCATGTCTCTTGTAAAATCAGGACAGATCGCCAACTGCTGCCATCCAAACGCACTCATGACATTGAAAGAATATCTTGAAGATTACGCCAGCGCAGAAACAAAGGCTATCGGCAACCGGCTTATTGAACAGGAACTTCAGAACATTCCAAATGAAAAGGTCAGGGAGCGCGCCAAAGAATATCTGGAAAAAGAAGTAAAGGGCGAAAGAGACTTCAGGTTTTAAAAACGCCGGCTTGGAGCGAAAGTTGCGTGATGAAAGGCATCCAGACAATCACTTGCTTTCGCCCAGGCCCCTTCGACCGTGCTCAGGGATCCTGGTACACATTGCTATATGCAGGATTGCTTAGAAATCCAGGACTGCTGAGCCTGTCGAAGCATCCTGGTACACATTGCTATACGCAGGATTGCTTAGAAATCCAGGACTGCTGAGCCTGTCGAAGCATCCTGGGACATATGCTATATCCAGAGCTGCTTTATTTTGTTGCAAGCTGAATCAAAATCTCACAGGCCTTACACATTTCATCAAGGCTTGCCCACTCGTCGCGGCTGTGGAAATTATGACCGCCAGTAAAAATATTCGGTGTCGGGATTCCCATTTCTGTCAGACGGCTTCCATCTGTTCCGCCTCGGATCGGAACGAATTTCGGCTCAACACCTGCGGCTTTATATGCGGCGATAAGATTTTCCACAACCTCAGGAGCTTCATCCATTTTTTCTTTCATATTCAGATACTGCTGAGTGTGGGTGACTTTTGCCATTCCGCCAAAAGAAGCAGCCGTACTACGCGCAATCATTTCCACTATCTCACGTCTATTTTCCATTTCCTTAAGGTCAAAATCCCTCAAGAACAGAACGACCTTTGCTTTTTCAATGGAACCTTCCACAGACATGGGAGCATAGAACCCCTGGTATCCGTCAGTTGTCTCCGGCCGTTCCGTACGCGGAAGATTTTCAAGGAAATTTGAGGCCATGCTTACGGCGTTGACCATAACTCCACGGGCAGTTCCCGTATGGCAGGCAACTCCGGTGAATTCTATTTCAGATTTCCATGCGTTGAAACATTCGATCTCAAGCTCACCAAGAGATCCGCCGTCGACGGTGTATGCGCATCTGGATTTAAGAAGCCCAAGCGGAACCTTGTCCATGCCATGACCAGTTTCTTCATCAGGTGAGAAAATCACTTCAATCCCGCAGTGCTTTGTTTCCGGATGACTTTTAAAATATTCAAGGGCAGTCATGATTTCCGCAACACCGGCTTTGTCATCCGCACCCAGCAAAGTTGTTCCGTCTGAACGGATGATTGTGTCTCCGTTTTCCTCGGCAATCTGCGGATTCACATTGAGGCCGCTGACTTCATCCACAGTGTCGATATGGGCAAGCAGACAGATTGATTTTTCATCTCCATCATTCGCCGGCAGAAAACCATAGGTGTAGCAGTGTTCCGTAGTCTGTACATTCTCAAGACCAAGGGACTTCAATTCTTCGCAGAGAATTTTTGCCATCTCAAACTGCTGGGGTGTACTTGGAATTACGCCTTCATCAGCTTTGTTGCTGTCGCTCTGGCTGCAGGTCTTTACATATTTTATGAAACGATTTAAAAGAGAATTTCTGATGTTTTCCATTGGAACATGATAAATTTAAAATGCCAAAATTTCAATTTATACGCTGCTGAACTGAAGGCAGCTTTCAAAGCGACGGCAGGCTAGACGATTTTTTTCAGGCAGTCAAAATATTCCGGAGAATAATTCTGGGAGTATCCTTCAAGTTCCTTGAGTGCATTCTCACGCGTAAAAACTTTTCTGTAGGATCTTCGGCTGACAAGGGAAACATAGGATTCAGCAACACGGATCATCTGCGCAACCTGTGGAATTTCATCCGCCTTGAGACTTTCAGGATAGCCGGAACCATTAAAGTTCTCATGATGGAACATGGCAGCTTCAAAAAAAAGGCTGCGGATTTCTTCCGGAACAAAAAGCAGATGTTCATAGCTGTTCATGATATGGGCCCGCAGAGTTTTCTTCTCACCCGGCGAAAGAACTTCCGCATGGAAAAAAATTGCGTTTACATCAAGAAAACCGACATCATAAACCATGGCAGCACATGTATAAAGAATCGCGGTCTTTATCTCAAATTTGTAGAAGGCACTCATCTTCCATATGATCTGGCTCACAAGCTTTGAGTTGTTTTTTCTGTTGGTGTGGAAATCGATTTTCGCACCAAGAATGACACAGTCAAGAATAAGTTTCCTGATGGACTTTTTTTCTTCTTCATTGCATTCAAGATTGTCTATGGACTTGAGTACATTGAGATTCTTCAAATACCTCTCAGACTGTTTCAGGACAACAAGACGTGTCAAAACATAGATCAAGACCGACACTACAAGAACCACCAGGGAACCAAGAAATGCGATCCTTAAAATTGAGATGATTATGCTTGCGGAAATTCCAGGAAAAAGATCCTCAAGAAACGGAATCACTTCCCTGGCAATTTCATCCCTTTCACTCATAGACAATTCCGTTCAGGAACACCAGGCGTCATATTTTTCACACTCAAGGATTTCCTTCGCCTTCTTTACGCTTTCGGCAGTAGGGCTTTCAAGATCCTTAAGGGCATATTCAATTCCAAGATCCTTGTATTTAACCGCACCAAGTCCATGATACGGAAGAATTTCCACACGTTGAACGTTTGAAAGGGTACGGATGAAGTCACGGGTTTTGACAAGGTATTCTTCCTTGTCCGTGATTCCAGGAACAAGAACATGGCGGATCCAGATCGGCTTTTTGATTTCATCAAGGTAGGCAAACATCTCGCGAATGTTCTTACCACTCTGCCCCGTAAGCTTTACGTGCTCGTCTTCATCGATGTGTTTGATGTCCATGAGGAGTGTGTCTGTAACTTCCATAAGCTTCTGGAATTTTTCAAACCACTCGCCTTCCTTTGTGAATGGTGCGCCGGAAGTATCGATGCATGTGTTGATTCCACGCTGCTTTGCCTTTGTAAAAAGCTCAAGAAGAAAATCCAGCTGGAACAATGGCTCGCCACCGCTTACAGTAATTCCGCCTTTGCTGCCCCAATAGCTCTTGCAGCTTTCAGCTTCATTCAAAAGCTGGTCTGCAGTATAATCCTTTCCATCAGCAAGATTCCATGAGTCAGGATTATGACAGTACTTGCAGCGAAGAGGACAACCTGCAAAGAAAATGATGAAGCGAACACCAGGTCCGTCTACACTGCCAAAAGATTCAAGCTGAAAAACTTTACCCATAAAAAGGCCTCCAAAAAAAATAAAACAGATAGATTAAAAAACCCTGGTCAATGACAAGTCATAAACCAGGGCTTTATGCTGCAATAATAAATTACAAGGCTATGCGAGCCTTCTTTCGAAAACCCGCATATCAACGCTTGGTCCAAAACTAGAGAGAAGCGTGGCAAGTACGAGCGATAACGTCGTCCTGCTGTTCCTTTGTAAGGTTGATGAAGCGAACTGCATAACCTGAAACGCGAACTGTGAAGTTTGCATATTCCGGTTTTTCAGGATGTGCCTGGCAGTCCTTAAGCTTTTCAACACCGAATACGTTAACATTGAGGTGGTGTGATCCCTTAGAGAAGTAACCGTCAAGAACGTTTACGAGGTTGTCAATTCTTTCGTTTTCATCGTGTCCGAGAGCAGAAGGGTTGATTGTCTGTGTGTTAGAGATACCGTCAAGAGCGTACTTGTATGGAACCTTAGCAACAGAGTTGAGGGACTTTATGAGACCCTTTGTTTCTGCACCGTAAGATGGGTTGGCACCTGGTGAGAATGGTTCTCCAGCCTTGCGTCCATCAGGCAATGAACCGGTAGCCTTTCCGTATACAACGTTTGATGTGATTGTAAGGATAGATGTTGATGGTTCTGCATTGCGGTATGTTGGGTGCTTTGCAATCTTTGCCATGAATGTCTTGAGGAGCCAAACTGCAATTTCGTCAGCTCTGTCGTCATCCTGACCGTAGCGTGGGAAGTCGCCTTCGATAACGAAGTCTTTTGCCATATTCTTTGCTACACCGATAACTTCACCAGTCTTCTTGTTCTTGATCTGAACATCTTCACGGATAACCTTAACCTTTGCATACTTGATGGCAGAGAGTGAGTCAACAACGTGAGAGAAACCTGCGATACCAGTTGCGAATGTTCTCTTAAGGTTAGTGTCTTCGAGAGCAAGTTCAGCTGCTTCGTAGTAGTACTTATCGTGCATGTAGTGGATTGCGTTCAATGTGTTTACATAGAGGTCAGCAAGCCATTCAAGCATTGCGTCGTACTTGCGTACAACTTCATTGTAGTCAAGGTATTCAGATGTGATTGGTGCCATTTCTGGACCAACCTGTACACCTGGTGTAAGACCTGCACCTTCGTCACGACCACCGTTGATGGCGTAAAGAAGAGCCTTAGCAAGGTTAGCGCGGGCTCCGAAGAACTGCATTTCCTTACCAGTCTGTGTTGCAGAAACACAGCAGCAGATTGAGTAGTCATCACCCCAGATTGGGCGCATGATTTCATCGTTTTCGTACTGGATGGAAGATGTATCGATAGAAATCTTTGCACAGTAGTCGCGGAATACCTTTGGAAGTCTCTTTGAGTAGAGAACTGTCATGTTTGGCTCTGGAGAAGGAGACATGTTTTCCAGTGTGTGGAGGAAGCGGTAGTCGTTCTTTGTTACCATGTGGCGACCATCCTGTCCAAGTCCACCAACTTCGAGTGTTGCCCATACTGGGTCACCAGAGAAGAGCTGGTTGTATGATTCGATACGAGCAAAGCGAACCATGCGGAACTTCATGACGATGTGGTCAACAAGTTCCTGAGCCTGTGATTCTGTAAGGATTCCCTTCTTCATATCGCGTTCGATGTAGATGTCGAGGAATGTTGAAACACGACCTACAGACATAGCTGCACCGTTCTGTGTCTTGATTGCAGAAAGGTATCCGAAGTAGAGCCACTGGAATGCTTCTTTTGCTGTCTTAGCTGGCTTAGAAATATCGAAACCGTAAGAAGCAGCCATTTCCTTCATCTGCTTGAGGCACTTGATCTGTTCAGAAACTTCTTCGCGGAGACGGATAACATCTTCTGTCATTGTTCCGTTACCGATGTTTGCCTTGTCAGCTTCCTTGCACTTAATGAGGTAATCGATACCGTAAAGAGCAACACGGCGGTAGTCACCAACAATACGTCCACGGCCGTATGTATCAGGCAAACCTGTCAAAAGGTGTGCTGAACGAGCCTTGCGGATCTCTGGAGTGTAAACATCAAATACAGCGTCATTGTGTGTCTTGTGATACTTTGTGAAGATTTCCTTGAGCTTGTCAGAAACCTTGTATCCGTACATTTCGCATGACTGAACAGCCATGTTGATTCCACCATAAGGCATGAAAGCGCGCTTGAGAGGCTTGTCTGTCTGGAGACCTACAACCTGTTCAAGGTCCTTTCCTTCTGCACAGATGTATCCTGGTTCATGTGCTGTGATACCTGTAACAGTATCAGTATCCATATCAAGAACACCATTCTTGTCGTGTTCTGCCTTCTGAAGCTTCATAAGTTCGTTAAAGAGCTTTGTTGTTGCTTCTGTTGGACCTGCCAAGAACTTTGCATCACCTTCATAAGGTGTGTAGTTAGCCTGAATAAAGTCGCGAACGTTAACTTCGCTTGTCCACAAACCATCAGGATTAAATCCTTCCCATTCTGGTCTCATTTCCATAGTTAAAACCTCTTTGTATTTGATAGCCGCACAAATCTACGGCAAGAATCTCTGCCCACGATTATAATCTATAGAAAAGAACTTTTCAATAAATTATAAACTGTCTTGCAATAATTATTTTTATAATCATTACAATTATGTATATATTACATTTTTTCCTTTTTGTCAATGATTTTCATACAATTCTCTAGTCTGCCCGCAGCGTGGATCGCCGCACTTCGTTCGCGATGACGAATTTCCCCCACGTCATTGCGGGGAGTTTACGCACACACGTCATTGCGGGGAATTTACGCACACACGTCATTGCGAGGAGTTTACGCACACACGTCATTGCGAGGACTTATGCACACACGTCATTGCGAGGAATTTATGCACACTCGTCATTGCGGGGAGCGTAGCGACGAAGCAATCCATTCATGCCTTAGCAACTCCCGTAAATGGATTACTTCATCATTATGCCAGTTCTACCGCAGCAGTGATTCCTAATTCCTAATTAATATACTATACTTTTCCCATGAGCAATTTAGTTATTTATACAGACGGCGGATGTTCCGGGAACCCAGGTCCGGGCGGATGGGGAACGGTAATCATAGACGGATCTAAAATCACAAAGCTTTCAGGCGGAGAAAAACAGACGACAAACAACCGCATGGAACTGAGCGCTGCCATAAATGCCCTTGACGCAACGGTAAAGAATACGGAATGGAGAAGCCGCCATGTCGAGGTATACAGCGACAGCCAGTACGTGAAGAACGGAATCACCTCATGGATAAAGAACTGGAAGAAGAACGGATGGAAGACAGCCGCAAAAAAGCCGGTCCTAAACCAGGACCTATGGATTGCCCTGGACAACCTTTACAACCAGCTGGACATTGAGTGGAAATGGGTAAAGGGACACGCCGGCGTTGAATACAACGAAATCTGCGACCAGCTTTGCAGAATGGAAATGGAAAAATTCATGTAGAACAAAAAAGACAGCAGAAACATCATAATGAAATTTCCGCTGCTTTTCTGTTCAGCCTATCTGATTGCAAATCTTACAGGATAACGGAACCTTACAGCCACGTTCTGACCGTTCGCTGTTGCCGGAATGCACGACAGACCTTCCAAAGCCTTCAAGGCAGCCTGCGCAAAACCATGCCCCGGATCACGGAGAACTACGGTCTTTCTTATTGTTCCGTATTGATCGATATAAAGCTCAAGGTAAACAACTCCTTCGATTCCCTGCTGCAATGCCATTGCCGGATATTCAACACGCTTAAGGATTGTTTCCGTCGGAATCACAGGGATGCTTGAAATCTTGTGCTGCGGAAGAAAATCAATCTCCTGATCGCCCGCCATGGTCGTATCTGGAATTTCCTGTATCTTTTCCTCGGTTTCAATGATTTTTTCCGCCGCCTTCGTCTGCTGTGTCATCACGATCACCTTTTCTTCAGGTGCAGGTGGCGGTGGAGCATATTCCATGACATCAACCAGCTTGAACATCGTCGCATCGAATTCAGTCTGAGCATAGTTTTCCGGCTTTGGACTGCTCTTTACAAAACGGAACAACAGCACATACACAACGCAGACAATGACCACACTTGCCAGGCGGATCAGATTTGGAATGTCCGATTTCTTTATTTTCAACAGAAGGCCTCTCATTTACCGCACCTCCTGCACGACAAAGCTTACAACCCTGTGCTGAAGTCTCTGGAGTATCTGAACTACGGAATCAACATATCTGTAGGGAGTATTCCTGTCCGCGATGACATGGATTCTCACACCCGGATTTGCCAAGACAGCGGCCGCGATATTCTGCTCAAGGCTTTCGCCCGTCTGCCGTATTCCATCCACATAGACTCCGCCGTCAGCCATCACCCAGATTTCAAAATTCTTTTCAGCCTGGGTCTTCTCAAGATTCAATGCTTCCGTATACTCGATGGGCTGCTCGTGACGCTGGTTCATCAGGGAGATGAGCATGATGAAAATCAAAAGCAGGAATCCGATGTCCGACATCGAGGATGTCGTTATGGAACAGTTCCTGCGCTTTCTGTTTATGTTCATTGCCGATCCTCCATCCTGAATGAGAAATTTTCAACACCGCAGATTCTGACGGAATGAATCATATCAATCACATGCTGGTATGGACAGTCCGGATCAATCAGAAGAAGAAAAGTCATGTTTGGGAACGACTGCTTCATGGATGCGATCTTTCCTTCAAGAATTTCCATGGAAACAACTTCGCCTTTGATCGAAACAGTTCCGTCGGAACCAAGATTGCATGTCATCAGGTCCTGGCTGTTTACGACACGAGGTTTTTCTTTTTCCGGAAGGTTCAGAAGGAATCCCTTGTTCACGTTGAAGCCTGCAATGACGATGAAGAAAACAATCAGCAGAAACGAAAGATCATTGAGTGAGCCGGAACTTCCAGCCTCGTCTATTCCACGCCGTTGTCTTTTAATCATCTGATTTCACCTTCAGCAGAAGCGGCACAAGATCATTGACTGTCTTTGATACTTCAGCCGCAAAATTATCCACACGCTGGACAAGAAGGTTGTAGCCGATGGATGCGATGATTGCGATGATCAGACCAAAAACTGTCGTAATGAGGGCTTCATAGATTCCGCCTGCAACAAGCTGTGCGTTGACATCCGTTGCGCTTGCGATGCTTTTGAAGGCACCGATCATTCCGCTTACAGTTCCAAGGAATCCGGTCAACGGTGCAAGGGAAGCAAGTGCGGTCAGATAGTTAAATCCGCTTTCCATGCGGCGAATCCTTTCCTGGGCTTCAGCTTCCGCGGCACGTTCCATACGGTTCTCTCCAAAACCTGCATTTTCGATGAGCGCATAAAGAACTGTCGCAGCTGTTTTTTTTCTTGTGCATTTTTCAAGCATCTTCAAGGCTTCATCATTTTTGCCGTCCACAAGAAACATCTTGACTTCTTTTGCAAGACCGTCAACCTTGCAGTCATGCCAGAAAAGATAAACGCAACGCTCGATGATCAGGGCAAAAGTTGCAATACTGAACACGAGGAGAATCCACATGAATGGTCCCCCAAGATTGAACATTTCTATAAGATTCATTTACATACGCTCCTTTTTAATAACTGATTCTGCATCCCAACGAAATCATCGGGATTCCAATTCCAAAGTTTGCATCGCTGCTTGTTGCCTTGCCTGTCGTCTGATCAAATCTTTCTGAAGTCTTTGGAGAATAAAGATTCATGAAGACGTCCTCAGCACCAAGATACCATTCCCACTTCCACTTTGGATGATTTTTGAAAGTTCCATTGTGGGCAATTCTTATGTCCACTGGACAGCTGATATCCGTCCTCAACGTATCGCTGTAGAAGTGGCTTCTTGTATAACGCTGCATAATCTGTCCATCGGGACCCATTGCAGGATAACAGTACCTTTCACCATCAGTTCTTGGTGTTCCCGTTGCAAGTGTTCCTTTAACCGTAATCGTCCATGTCGGAACCGGCTTGTAGTTCACGATCAGGTTCAGCGTGTTGAATCTGTGGAAACTTGGAAAATACCATTCATTCAAAGGATCTCCGCGTGAACTTGTCTGATCCGGATATTCAGCTTTTCTTGGATTCTTATATTTTGCATAGATGAAAGAATATGTAAGATATCCGTTCCATTTTTCGCCAATGGACTTCTGGGCCATAAGGTCAAACCCTGCTGTGTAGCCTTTGCCATCCATTACAGCTTCTGCGGTGACATCCAAAGGATTTCTCATATCGTTGATCACATAGAGTCTGTTGAGATAATGCTTATAGTAACCTTCAACAGAGAATTTCCAGTTGTTCTTCATTTCAATTTCAGAACCTAGAACTCCAAAAAGAACACGGTCCATCTTAAGTTTGTCATTTATGATCACATCTTCAGAGACCATTACTGCATCAAAAGGAATGGCCGAAAAAAGACCTGCACCAGCCGTAAATGTAACTTTGCTGATTTCACCCAGGTCACGCCATGGTGTCACATGCACCGTCGCCCTAGGATTGACGTCCACCCTGGAATTCAAGTCGATTCCATCCCCGGTAAGCAAGGCATGTTCCGCACGAAGACCAAGCTCACCGCTAAGCAGCGACTCATCGGTTCCATAGTTCCATAGAGCAAAAGCCGCGGTGTTGAATGTCTTGATTCCTTCCGCCTCAATGCTGAACTTGAACGGCATGTATGCAGGATATGGAGCATTTCCAAAATCCACTTCCGACCACATGTAACCGTTTTCCTTTGTCGTCTGGAATGCAAGGACTTCTTCCGCTCCGAATTTGATCCTGCTGAAATCATTCAGGACGACTTCCGAATCGATTTTCCCCTGCACCATCTGATGGTTGACTTTCTCATAGTAATCACTGAATGTGTCCAGATTGTAGCTTCCGCCTTCATGGACAGAAGGGAACTGGCTGCCCCACTTTTCAATAAAGTCTTTGTTGTAGTGTATCTCTCCCTGGTCCTTCATCTTCATGGAAAGATCTTCGTACATCATGCTCCAGGCAAAACGTGCATTCGCCTGAACCTTGTCTGTCGGCATCCAGTTTGCACCAAGCCCAACGATACCCTGATAGACATCATACTTCATCTCACCAAAACTGATGACCTCGTCATCGGATTCAACGTCATCCTTATCCATATTGATGTGCATGCCATCGCTTCCGAAGAATCCGTTTACAGTGAATGTAAGTTTATCTGTCGGCTGGTAATATCCCTTGGCAAAGAAATCACGGATATAAGGAGGAGCTTCAAGCATGTCTGCCGCAGTACCACCAAGTGCCTTGTATGTTCCGACAAGTGTTTCAAGATAAGTTGCTTTTGCACCCAAGACGATTCCGGCCTTTTTACCGATTGGTGTTGAAAGGAACAATGAAGATGAGATGTAGTTCAGGTCAAAGATGAAATGAAGTTCATCGTCCGGCATTACCGTGTTTACTTCAAGAAGACCGGAAACAGCACGTCCATATTCCGCAGAAAAAACACCATTGCTCAGCTTTGTGCTTTCTACAAAATTAGGACTGAAAATTGAACATGATCCGCCCCAGTGCCATGGAAACATCACATAGACGCCATCCATCGCATAAGACATTTCCCTGGGATATCCGCCGCGCACGCTGGGTTCGCTGTTCCACTGGCCACCAAAAGTCATACCAGGCATTGTATTCACGGAAGACATTACATCTTCAACAAGTCCTGTCCTCGCAGTGGTGTCCATCTGCTCTTTTGTCATTACAACGGAAACACCCGACTGCTGTTCGTTTTTCTGTGCTGAACGGGCAACGACAATTTCCTTTCCTTCAAGAAAATCTGAAATCATCATCGCGATTATGATTTCACCTGCACCGCTCTTGATATGTGTCACATTCTGGCTGTACCCGGGGAACTGACAGACAACATTACCCTGCTCAAATTTCTCACCAAGATCAAGGACAGCCTTTCCATCCATATCTGTCTCAACTGACACGGAACGGTTTTCATTCAAAAAGATTTTTGCGCCCTCAAGAGGCATTTCAAGTTCGCCATCACAGACCGTAATTCTGAGTTCTTCCGCATATGATGAAAGAACGATCAAACTACCAAATACAATCGTCAAAAGTGCTTTCTTTTTCATGATGCCACTATAACATCACGATGGAAGCAGGAATTTCCACGAGGTAAAATTTACGCGGTTCATGGAAAATTTTGCAGAACGCGGTTTTAGCCGGATTTCAGTCCTCTGCCCTGACAGCAAACAGTTTTATACCCTCATCAGGAAATTTTTTCTTTATTTCACCCACAACTTTTTTAACCATATCAAGATCCTTGTCGTTGATGTAACTTATCATGGCAAAATTGGTCTCAGGCCACGTAGCCGTGCCAAGCTTTCTGTTGTCTCCGCCACGTCCGTAAACAAGAGGAATGGTCGTGTAGAAAAAATCGGCGACATTGTATTCCATCGCTTTCTCGATATCTTCCTGAACCGATTTGTTTGAGATTATTTCTATTCTGTACATACAATGATACCTTCCTCATTCTTTATTCTGCTGTACATGACATACGAATATAAAACCGGAATGAAAAACAGAGTGATGAAAGTCGAGCTTACAAGACCGCCGACAACAGCCACACCGATAGGCTGAACCATGCCCGCACTTCCGCTTGAAGCAAAACACATCGGAATCATTCCCAGAATCGTCGTAAGTGTCGTCATCAAAACCGGGCGCAGACGGCTGACTCCTGCTTCATAACAGGCCTCAAGCATCGGCTTTCCGCGCTCACGAAGAAGGTTCGTATAGTCAACGAGAATGATGCCGTTGTTGACGACAATGCCGACAAGCATGATGAGCCCAACAGCACTCATGAGTGAAAATGCCTGATTTGTGATCTTGTAGATGAAGATGACACCGATGCACAGGAAAGGAATCGTAAATATGTTGATGATCGGTGCCCTGAAACTTTCATAGGTCGCCGCCATGACACCAAAAACAAGGATGATCGCCATGAGGATTATTTTTCCGTACATGGCACCCTGCTTTGCCATTTCTTTCCAGCTTCCTTCATAAGTTACGCTTACTCCTTCCGGAACTATGAAAGCTTTTGAACATTCTTCCTTGATTTTCTTTTCTATGACGTTTGCATTTTCGTCATTGAGAATGTTTGCCGTGACATGGACAAGTCTGTTTCTGTTCTCGTGCTTGATTGAGACAGGACCAAGACCTTTCACGACGCTTGCAATGTTTGATAGTGCGACAAGTCCCTTTGATCCGCTTACATAGATCTGGTCCAGGTCGATCACTTTCTGTCTGTCCTGGGGTCTAAGCATCACATAGACGCTGTAATCATTTCCGTTGTCTCGGAATGTCGTTGCGGTGGTTCCCTCGATGCTTGCCTTGATCTCATTGGCTACGGAATTGACATTTACACCAAAGTTATAGGCACGCTGCCTGTCCACCTCTATCTGAACCTGAGGAAGTCCATCTTCCGTATCAACGGTAGGTTCCCCAACCTCACTCATTTTTTCCATAACATCAGAAACCTGTCTTGCAACATCCATTGCCTTTGAAAGACTCTGGCTGCGAATCACAATGTCGATGTCGGCACCTGTCATCTGCTGTCGTCTTCCCTGGCCAAAACTGAATTCAACATCAGTGAAATCACCAAAGTGCGCGCGGAGTTTCTTCTGTATCGTCTGGTCGTTGTCTATCTGTCTGTCGCTTGGAGGAAGCTGAATCTGGATCTGGCCCGTATATGAAGTGGCATTTCTTGATCCGGAACCAATTGAGGTAATCACATTTTTGATTCCCTTGATTTCATCCATTACGATTTTTTCAAACTGCTGGACTATGTCCGTCGTCTCCTCAAGACTTGTACCGACCGGGAGAACCATCTTGACCGTAACGCTGTCATCATGGCCACCAGTCATCATCTGGATTCTCAAAGTCGGAACAAACATTAATGATATGACCAGGGCCGTCATACAGACACAGATTGTCGCAATTCTGTGATTGAGGGCTTTTTTCAATCCCCATCCGTACACTTTTTCGATGGCCTTCTGCGCTCGTTCAAAAGTTCCGTAGAGAAATTTGAAAACTGCGGATTTGACCGGTTTTTCATTTCTGTTTGTAAGTGGAAGAAAATGCCCCGCCAGAACAGGAACAAGAAAGATCGCAACAAACAGGGAACATACAAGAGCGATTACAATCGTAAAAATAATTCCCTTGAACATCTGTCCCATAAAACCAAGATCCTTCATGAAAAAAAGGAACGGAATGAAAACACAGATGGTCGTAAGGTTTCCTGAAATTACGGAAACAATCATTTCCTGGGTACCAAGAACGGCAGCTACGTGGGCTTTTGTTCCGCGCATCCTGTAGGCATAGATGTTGTCGATCATTACGACTGAAGCATCAACGATCATGCCGACACCAAGAATGAGACCCGTCATCGTCATCATGTTCAGCGTGATACCGCACATGTTCATTGCAAGCAGAGTGATGATGATGCTTAGCGGAATTGATACCGCAATGATGATGGTGGTCTTTATTGAGCAGAGGAAGATGAAAAGAATGACAACCGCAAGAACAAGTCCCTGCCATGCACTATCAAGAAGAGTGCTCAGGGTATCGCGGATGCTGTCGGTATCATCACGGACAATCTCCATCGTGATGTCAGACGGAAGTGTTTCCTTGAGAGCCTCCATCTTTTTGTAGACGCCGTTTGCGACATTGACGGAGTTTTCCCCGGACTGCTTTGTTACGGAAACATAAACGCCAGGTTCACCGTTGATGTAGACCTCGCTTGAGGCATCCTTGTAACCTAGGAACGCATGACCAAGATCAATGAGCTTTACGTCGTATCCGTTTTTTGTCGTTACAACCGTATTGTTTATTTCATCAATGGATTTGTATTCACCGATGGTTCGTACTGAATAATCACGTGATCCTTCGGTGATCTGGCCACCGCCAATTTCAATGTTCTGTCTTGCCAGGGAAGAGGCAACCTGTGTAAGGGTCAGACCGTAAGCCTGAAGTCTGTTCTGCTCGATCTCAACGCGCACGATCTTTGTACGTCCGCCGCTGGAACTTGCTTCACCTACGCCGTCCGCCTGCTCTATGACATCAACGATATAGTCATCCGCAATCTGCTTAAGGTCGTCGGCGCTTCTGTTGCCGCGGACAGCAATCCTCAAAATAGGCAAGCTGTTTGCATCCATCTTTAAAATATTCGGAGTAACATCATCAGGCAGACGGCTTGTAATCCTTGAAAGCTTTGTGCGTACATCGTTTGCCGCAATCTCAAGATCAGTTCCGTAGTTGAACTCAAGACTGACCTGGCTTCTTCCTTCCATTGAAGTTGAGTTGATGTTCTTAAGGCCGCTAAGACTTACCAGAGCATCCTCAATTGGTTTTGTGACTGATTTTTCAACCGATTCTGGCCCTGCATTTGTGTAGGTCGCAGAAACCGTAAGATACGGCATGTCCACATCCGGCATGAGGGAAAGCGAAGTCTTGCTCATTGTAAAAACACCCGTAAGCCCCAGGAGCGTAAACACCATGAGGAGCAGAATCGGATGCTGCATCGTCTTTTCACTGATCATCTATTAGTCTTCCTTTGTAATGTCCCTGACCTTGCTTCCGTCAGTGAGAACGCTCATTCCTTCGATGACGATTTTTTCGCCTGGTTCGATTCCATCAATCTGGATTTCACCTTCCACGGAATGACCTGTGGTGATTTCCTTTTTGACGGCAGTCTCACCGTCTGCTGAAATTACAAAAACATAACTGTGCTTGCCTTTAGTGACTATGCACGTTGTAGGCACGGTAACCTTTCCCTTGTAGTCAACGGTATACAGAACAACTTTTGCAAACATACCTGCATTGACCCGCTCATCTTTCCTGTCAAAATCAAGAACAACTTCCTTGGTGCGGCTGGTCTGGTCAAGGACAGGAGAAACCTTTGTAACCGTCGCATCGAACACTTCATCCGGATAGGCTTCAAGATAGACCTTTGCCTTGAGCCCGTTCTTTACATCAGCAACAAGGCGTTCGACAACCTTTATCTTAAGCTGCAGATTTGAAACATCACCGATGGTTGTAATGACGCTCTGAGTGCTTACTTTCGTACCCGGTTCAAGTACGCTGGTAATGACAGTTCCGCTTACAGGAGCAAAGACCTTGCTGTGGGTGTAATAGGTTCCAGGTTCGCTAGGATCGATCTCGGCAACCACATCGCCTTTTTTTACAATGCTTCCAAGGCTGACGTTTGTTGTATAGACCTTCCCGCCTATGTCAGGGAAAACCGCGATGCTGCTCTTGCTTTCAATTTCACCGTTGGTCTTTATGAAATCATGAAGGACAACAGGTTCGGCGACACGGGTTTTTACAGAAACTACGGTCTGAGGCATTCCGCCAAAACCGCCTTTCCCAAAACCACCGGCTTTCTTAGGCGATTTTTTGATCCAGATTCCAGCTGCGGCAACAAGAAGAACGCAGCCGACGATCACGATGGCACTTTTTTTATTTTTCATTTCTATCTCCAGTCAGACGGCCAAATTCCCAGCCACATTCATATTCAAGTTCGTGGATTGCACAGGCAAGAGAGTTTGCTTCAGCAACAAGATTTACTTTCGCGGACATAAGGTTGTCATGGGCTGCCTGTAATGTCAAAAGATCACGAGTTCCGTGGTTGTAGGCCTCAATGGTCATGGTATAGTTTGTCTGGGCAAGATCAATGCTGTTTTTCCTTACCCTGATGTTATCGATGTACTGGTTTATTTTCTTCACAAGATTTCTTGTCTTGATCTCATAGCTTGTCCTTTCATTTTCAAGTCTGAGCTCAAGGGTCGAAATGCTCTCCTTCTGCGCCTCAATGGATTGGGCACTCTTGGACCATGGCAGAAAACCGTCAAGGGGAATGGTTGCACCCAACGAGAGGGTTCCGCCGTCATTCCAGTTTTCACCGCCATCATTTGACCCATAGGAATAACTGTAACCTGCACTGAGACTTGGCCCGTAGGCAGAATATTTTGCCATAAGAAGATTGTTGCGTTCATTTTCAAGCTGCTTTTCAAGAACAGCGATTGAAGCGGAATTTTTCTCCAGGTCTTCCGTTTTAATTTTTTCAAGCCTGAGGTATTTTTCAAAACTACCGCTGAACTCCACCTGGTCTTCCTGTGCAATTCCCACAACCTGCTTGAACTGGTCGATGGAATTCTCAAGGTTTATCTTCTGGCTTTCAACATTGAGTTCCGTATTCTGGACTGTAATCTGTGCGGAAAGAACATCAACCCGTGAAAGAAGTCCACGGTCATACCTTGCCTTGTTCGACTCGTACTGCTTTTTTTTAGTCTCAAGGCTGTTTTCAAGCAGAGAAAGATTTTCAATATTATAGAGAATGCCATAATAGGACTGAAGCACCGCAAGCTGAATGCTCCGTTCCGCCGTTTCATATGAAATTTCCTGCTGCTCAAGGGCGATCTTTGTCTTCTCAACCTGAACAAAAATTCCCGGCGTCAGCGTAGTCCTGACGGAAGCCCCAAGAGAAATACTGTCTTTCTTGTTTTCAACCGCAGGCAGGGTCTTGGAATAATTGGCGCTTATGCTTGCCGTAGGCGAGATCACACCCCAGGCGGAACTTTTCTCGCGCTTTTTGGAATCAAGGGTTATTTTGTTCTGCCGGATGCTTATGTTGTTTGCCAGGGCACTTTCAACTGCAGTTTCTGGAGTGAGCAAAATTTTTTCCGCATGGAGCTGCACACCCAAAACCAGAATGATTGAAATCAACGATGCCCATTTACTTGTTTTCATATAACTATAATATCGGAATTAAAAATGCGTTACAAAGAAATTTATGTTATGAAGATAAAAGTACAACGAGCCTATGACGCAGGACCGGTGAGCATAGTCGAACCGTCCTGCATCTATCTTGCCAATCGCGGACCCTTCGACGATGCGGCTTGAAGCTACGCTGCCATTTCAGGGATCCTATGGGCAGGACCGGTGAGCGCAGTCGAACCGTCCTGCATCTGTCTTGCTTAATCACGGATCCTTCGACAGGCTCAGGGACCATGGGCAGGATCGGTGAGCATAGTCGAACCGTCCTGCATCAATCTTGCTTAATCACGGACCCTTCGACGTTGCTCAGGGATCCTATGACGCAGGATTGCGCTGAGCATGTACGCAGGATTGCTGAGCGCAGTCGAAGTATCCTGCATTCATCTTGCCAATCACGGCCCCTTCGACGTTGCGGCTTGAAGCTACGCTGCCATTTCAGGGATCCTATGACGCAGGACCGGTGAGCGCAGTCGAACCGTCCTGCATTCATCTTGCTTAATCACGGACCCTTCGACGTTGTGGCGTGAAGCTACGCTGCCATTTCAGGGATCCTATGGGCAGGACCGGTGAGCGCAGTCGAACCGTCCTGCATCTATCTTGCCAACCACGGACCCTTCGACGATGCGGCTTGAAGCTACGCTGCCATTTCAGGGATCCTATGACGCAGGACCGGTGAGCGCAGTCGAACCGTCCTGCATTCATCTTGCTTAATCACGGACCCTTCGACGTTGTGGCGTGAAGCTACGCTGCCATTTCAGGGATCCTATGGGCAGGACCGGTGAGCATAGTCGAACCGTCCATTTTTAAACAAAAAAAACCGGACCTGATGAGGGTCCGGCTGTTTACTCTTTAAGAGTCAAACATTTAGCAGTAGCTTGCTATGATTAGAACCAGCAAGAAATTGCAACTGGTACACACCATGTGAACTTGTCAGCCTTCTTTGATGTGTCAGCTGGGATTACGGTGTTTGCCCATGTACCAGAGTTTGTCTGTCCCTGGAAAGCAACTCCCATGTAACCGTTAGAAGAGATTCCCTTTGTTACACCAACAGAGAATGCGATGTGGTCTGTGTTGTCTTTATCGTTAGACTTTGAGAGGTAGCGAACGTCTGCGCTTGCTGCGAGACCGTCACCGAGGTTGTAGTCAACACCAACACCAGCCTGGAAGCGTGGATCAACTCCACCCTTGTCCTTCTCTTCCTGGTACATGAAGTATGCACCTGAAGCAGAAAGCTTGAGTTCATCAGATACCTGGTATGAAGCTGCGAGAGCAATCTTCATCTTCTGATCTTCTTTAGCAATCTTGTCGCCGTCCTTGATGTTTGCATACTTGAAACCAACACCTACGTAGAGGTTTTCTACAGCTGTGAGGTCGAATGCTGCTTCGATGTCGCAGTTGCTGTTAGCTTCTGTTGTAACTTTTACGCCATTCTCGTCAACCTTTTCAACCTTTGCAGCACCCTTACCGATGTACTGTGCCTTGATCTTACCAATACCGTCGATGTTGTATGCGAAGCCAGCCTGGAGCTTCTTGTATACATCTTCAGCCTTCTTTGCTGTTGAGTTGATTGGTGCCATAGCGAGGATGTAAAGTCCGTCAATTGGTGTTACTTCGATCTTAACACCGTCGTTTGCCTTACCAGACATCAAGAGTCCTTCATCTTCTGCGATCCATGATGATGTTGGGCGGAGCCAGTTCCATGAACCGTAGCAGAAGTCTCCACGGAGTGGTGTTGGGCCGTCGTATCTACCGAAAGATACCTTTACTGCATCTACAGGCTTTGCCCAGATGTATCCGTCATCAGCCTTGCCGATTCCGCCTCCCATGTCATCAAAAACACCGAATACGAAACCAACCTTTTCATCTTCTGATGTTGCGCGGATATCAACGCGAGCTGCACGTGCACCATAACCCCATGAGTTGCCCATTGCTGCTACTGTGTCTTCACCGTTGCTTGCTACTGGAGCTGCGAGTACGCGAAGCCATGCTCCAAATGTGATTTCTGCGAATGCAGATGTTGTCAATGCTGCTGCTGCAGCTACTGCGATAAGAGTCTTTTTCATCTCTTAGCCTCCTTATTTTTTGCGATACCATACGGCATCATAAATATATTCTACTCTGACTAAAATTATAAGTCAACAAATTTATTTTAAATTCATTAGAGCTTTATAATCTTTTCAGAGCAAAACTCTCCTATTTATCGGCACCCCGGTATATTTTCTAAATGGATTCCTTGAGAATTCTTCCGAAATTCTTGAGGTAATCAACAAAGGAAATATAGGCCAGAATTGCACAGACCGTAAAAAAACCAAAACCCACATATCTGAGAAGACTCATCACGTCTCCATCAAAACCCAAAACATCAGCAAGGCCGGTACGCACCAGCGTTTCCTGAATCAATGCTACGAAGCATGAAGCCACATAGAAGACTGTCTTTACTTTGCCACCCTTGCGTGCCGCGATTGCAGTTCCGCTTTTGGCGGCAACCATCCTGAGGAAATTCTGGCTGAATTCACGGTACATGATGAGGATGTAAAGAATCACCGGCATGTAGCCTGAGAAAACAAAGCAGGTGAACATCGAAAGATGAAGGAAAACGTCAGCAAAAGGATCAAACATTTTTCCAAAGTCACTGACCTCATTGTTGAGTCTTGCATAGTGCCCGTCAAAATAGTCCGTAAGTTCCGACAATGCGAGCAGAGGAATGGCAAGCCCCATTGAAAGAATGGAAAGCAGGCTGCCTGGTTCCGCCTTTGTCCAGACCGGGATGAAATATATAAGAAAAAGGACCGGAGCACTTGCAACGCGCGCCAGTGTAAACTTGTTGGACGTTTTCATATTCATTATAGTATACCCGTAAATGCCATTTAATACAAGTTAGAATATTGTACCAGCTGCCTGTCTGTTTCCAGTGGCGTAAATGAAAATATTTTCCTATATTATTCCTGTATGGCAAAGAAAAAATCTACGATCGTATATAAATGTTCAAGCTGCGGTTACACACAGCCGGCGTGGCTTGGCCGATGTCCAGGTTGCGGTGAATGGAACACCCTCGAAGAATGCATCACGGATCCCAACGCAACCGCCGCAAGGCTCAATGCCGACGGAACTGCAGTGAAGGTAAAACCGGTGCCGATGGCAAGAATCAGTCCGCAGGAAGACGAAAGGATTTTTACGGGCAACCAGGAATTTGACCGTGTTCTTGGAGGCGGAGCCACAAAAAGGAGCGCTGTCCTCATAGGCGGTGAACCTGGAATCGGAAAATCCACCCTGCTCATCCAGACCGCCGCAGGAATGCTTGGTAAAGGAAGAATCCTCTATGTTTCCGGCGAGGAATCAGCAGGTCAGATAAAAGGCCGTGCAAACCGTCTTGGACTGAATGTGGATGCGGTCGAGATTCTCTGCACACTCCGTCTTGAAGACATTCTTGATGCCCTTGATGCACTCAAGCCTACGGTTGTGATCATAGATTCAATCCAGACTGTCTATTCTGCCGAATGCGGAATTGTTCCCGGCACAGTCAACCAGCTCAAGTATTGCGCAAACGAACTTATCGGCTGGGTAAAGGAAAGGGACAGCGTACTTTTCATGACGGCCCATGTCACCAAAGACGGAACCATTGCAGGCCCGAAAAGTCTCGAGCATATGGTGGACACCGTATTGTCCTTTGAGCGTACAAAGGATGAGGTCAGATTTCTTCGCGCACAGAAAAACCGTTTCGGTTCCGTAGATGAACTTGGAATTTTCGAGATGGAAAGCACGGGCTTGAAATGCATAAGCGACCCGAGCGCGCTTTTCATCACCAGACGAAAAGGAGAAACTCCGGCCGGAGTTGCCTGCGCCAGTGTCTTTGAAGGCAGCCGAGTTTTCATCGTTGAGATCCAGGCTCTCACTGTTCCGGCAAAGGCAGCGGTCAACCGTGTGTACAGCGACAAAATCGACAGCGCACGCGTAAGCCGTGTCGCCGCAGTCCTTGAAAAACGCCTTGGAATAAAATTCTCAGATCAGGATCTTTACATAAATGTCGCAGGAGGAGTACGCCTTACAGAAAGCGCAGTGGATGCAGCCCTTGCGGCAGCCCTCTACAGCGCACGCACCGATCTTCCCCTTCCGGAAAAATCCGTTGTCATCGGAGAACTTTCCCTCGCAGGAGAAGTAAGACCTGTCACGAAACAGAAACAGCGCATAAAGGCCGCCAGAGACCTTGGATTTGAAAAAATCACAGCCCCGGAAAAAGATGCCGGAGCCGTCGTCACTGAAAACGCAAGGGATCTGATAAAAGTTCTTTTTGGAAAGTAACTGCAGGATCGGCGAGCGCAGTCGAACCGTCCATCTTTCAGAAGGTCTGCGGCCCCTTCGATTTCACTCAGGGATCCTATGCTGCTGCGGTTGCTGAGCTTGTCGAAGTACAGGGATCCTATTTTACGTTAGGAAGAAATTTCTTCCAGGTCTCCTGGATTTGAAGGATCTTCCGCAGCCGAAAGGTCATCGACATTTACGACCATGTCTTTCTTCTTTGCAAGCTCAAGCGGATATTCCGTGTCATCAGGATTTGAATAGTCCGCCTGAATGTCGATGTATCCCTCAAGGATTCTGAAGACATAACTGCGGACCTTTTTTCTTACTTCAATTGCGATATTCTTTGAAAAGAGCGTTACAAGCACGTTTATGTCGCCTTTCTTGAATTCCTTGAGAACGACAAGAGGTGCCGGAAGTTTTACTCCATAAAGCCACAGATCAACCTTTGGCAGGTTTGTGTTTGCAGGAATCACGCCGCAAAGCTTTTCCGGAATCTTGCAGGCAAGTCCCACGGAACTGAAGTCCACCAATGGAAGCTTGAAGTTTCCGATTTTGATGGTCATGTCAATGAAAGCATTTCCACTTACCTCACATGTGGCACGGACGTATTGACGGCGTCCCTTTGCTCCGTTCACGTCAAGGATGCACGTAAGCGTTTCCGCAAAATCCTCTCTGTCTGGAGAAGCAGGAATATAACCGCAGGGAAGTTTAAGATTATAGAAGAAAAGATTCATCTGCCTTGGGGACGTGTTTACTGAAAGAACCCCAAAGAAGATGGAAGATAGTGTTTCATCCTCTTCGCAGGAAAGGATGAAGTTAAGGTACTGTATTACTGTCAGCGAGTCGGTGCCGACATGGTCAAGATTCACAAGGCAGATGGAGTCCGGATTTTTCCTGAGAATGTTTTTGGCCTGTCTGAAGTCTTCGATGATGTATGTCTCATATTCCATATCGCGCAGCTTGCCTTTTGCAAGCTGTTCAATAACGAAAGAGGCATTGATAAAGAATACTTTTCTGCCAAATACGCAGTTATCGCGTGGAACAAACTCTTCTGCCATGCATTATCCTAAAATTTTGCCCTTCTGAGTCTTACGCGTTCAATGTCTTCACAGAACAGTTCGCGTAGATCATTAAGTCCGAGAGCCATGAGAGCCATACGGTCAATACCGATACCCCATGCAAGAACAGGAACATCGATGCCCATTGGCTTTGTAACTTCCGGTCTGAAAATACCAGAACCACCAAGCTCAAACCAGCCGAGTTTTGGATGCTTGATATGGACTTCGATTGAAGGCTCCGTGAACGGGAAGTAACCAGGAACATACTTGACGTCTGTTGCACCGGCGATTTCCACGGCAAACATCTCAAGGAATCCGAGGAGTGTCTTGAGGTTTGCTTCTTCACCAAGAACGATGCCTTCTGTCTGATAGAAGTCAGAAAGGTGTGTTGCGTCTACCTTGTCATAGCGGAAGCAGCGTGCGATACCGAAGTATTTGCCTGGAACTTCTGCCTTGTGAAGCTGATGTGCAGAAAGAACCGTACCCTGGCTTCTCATGATGAGGCGGCGTGTGAATTCGTTGTCAAAGCTGTAGTTCCAGCCGCGGCTGCCTGTGTTTCCACCGTCGCGATGAACTGCTGCTACATTGCTCAAATATGGTTCTTCGATTGACTTTGCGTGTGTCGGAGTCTTGATACGGTAAACATCGTGGATGTCGCGTGCTGCGTGGAACTGTGGCATGAAGAGTGCATCACCGTTCCAGAATTCTGTTTCTACCAGCGGTCCGTCAAATTCCTGGAATCCAAGGGAACAGAGCTTGTCCTTTACGCTTTCAAGGAACTGTACATAAGGATTTGTGCGTCCTGGAATGATGCGTGCAGGTGGAATCGTGATGTTGTATCCGCGGAAAGTTCCCTTCTTCCAGTCACCCGATGTGATGAGGGAAGGTGTGATCTCGCCGATTTCATTACCTGTGATTCCAGCGCTCTTGAGGGCTTCTGCAACTGCAGTAAATGCTTCTGTAAGCTTATATGCAACAGTTTCGCGTTCGATGGTCTTGAAAGGTGTTTCAGAAATACCGCGTTTCTTTGTGAGACCACCCATTGTCTCGATTTCTTCTTTTGAAAGGTCTGCCGCATCAAGTGTTGCGTTTTCTGCCTTGCTTGCTTTCTCGATGAGAGCCTTGGCTGTGGCAAAGCGGGCAGGAAGTTCACCTCCTTTGTATTCTGCCCTCTTGTCTTCCGTCATGCCAAGAACGCCGTCCTTGCTCAATGAACCGAATGCGGAACCTACATCCTTGTTTTCAAGGGCAAGCTTTACTGCGATCTCTGGGAGTGTGTGTGGTCCATTGTCCTTGAGGAAATTTATGATTCTTTCTTCAGCAAATCCATCCTTGAGGATCTTGCGTCCGAAGTCTGTAAGTTCAAAATATGTATGTGGTGTGCGGGATGTTTCTGCAAGAAGTTTTTTTCCGCTAAGCCAGCTGAATGCCTGGTTTGCGTGGCCCGCCTTGAATCCAAGTTCTGTTTCAAGTCTTGTCGAAGTGAGTTCATCCTTTAAGTTGTAGTGAAGGAGAATCTTTGTCTCGAGTGGATGAAGGTTTTTGATGAATGATTTTAAGTCTGCCATTTTTTGTTCTGCCTGGATATGAAAAAAAATTCGCCACTGCGGAAAAATCTCAAGCGACCTGCCGGGAATTCCGCAATGGCGAGCTGAAATTACTTAGAGAAGATTACTCTTGAAGAATAAGATACATAAGGGATCTTTCCTTCCTTGTAATTCTTTTCAACGCCGAAAGTACCCTTCTTGTAGTCTGCATAGCGATAGTGCTTGTACTTGTGTTCAGCAGCAAAGTCCTGATATACAGCCATAGCAACATTCATTGCTTCGCCCTTGTCGTATGATGAACGAACGCATGTATACTGGAAAATTGCTTCTCCTGTAAGTGGAGTATAGTCAATGCGAAGTGTAACATTCTTTGCTTTTGGATGGAGTTCCTTGTAAAGGTCGTTATCTTCAAGAATGATAACCTGTGTTGCATTAGCATCTTCCTTTGATTCTTCTGCAGCTACTTCTGCGAGAATAGCGTCTGCATCCTGTGCAAAAAGTGAACCGAAAGCAAACAATGCTACGGCTGCGAGCATAAATATTTTTTTCATGTGATTCCTCCTTTATAGAACACATTAAAATTGTGTGTATTCAATTATTCTATCAGTTTCAAGGAAAAAATCAAGGTCGACCACATATTGGCCGCTCCTGATGTAGATTCTCGGATCCCTGATAAGCAGAACCGTTCCTGAAATTTCCTTTGGTTTGTTTTTTATCAGCGTACGCCAGTATTCCCTTACTGCATCCTTGAGGGCCATGCTGCAGGCTTCCTTTATTCCGTCGAAGCCCTTCTCAACACTGGCACGGCCAACACCTTTGATGTGCGGATGAACGATGGAACTCCACCTTCTGTATTCCTCCTGCTGCATCAATGTCCTGTTGCAGTAGGCACGGCTCACCAGCTTGTTTTCCATAGGCTCCGGATCATGAAATTCCACAGGATTCATCTTAGGATCAAAAGGCTTTATTTCGTCGAATTCCCAGTATTCCTTCACGCCACGCAGCCTGTCATAGGGAGTATAGTCGAAACGCCAGCCGTTTATCATTCCGTTCAACAGGAAAGGAGCTATCTGCTTTGACCTCTCGATTGAAAATCCGAAAATCCTGTGCAGCTGGTCCTGGTCTTTTTTGTCTTCATCTTTTTTCTCCTCTACGGAACTCTTCTCAGCGTCAAAACTGCCCGGAAATGCATCAAGGTCAGCCCATATCAATATGCGAAGCTGTTCCGACTGTTCCTGGACCTGAGCATGCAAAGGTGAAAATGGAAAATCGAGAAAGAAAAACTGAAAAGCGAGAATTGCAACAGGCAGACAGAAATGTTTTTTACCCATTAGTTGTTCCTTCACAGATTGTCACGCCACACTTTCAATGGGTGAACTCCCATACGTATAACAAAATAAAGCCATGCAAGTAACAGCCCGGAAAGATGGGCGCAGTGCGAAATTCCGCCCCTGCCAGAAAACTGGCTGAAGAATTCTATCGCGGCATAGATAAGCACAAGGACCGGAGCCTGGACAGGAATTATGCCCCAGACATAGATGACGTTGCGTGGAAAAATCACGGCGTAGGCAAGAAGAACCGCATATATGGCGCCGCTTGCACCTATGAGAAGAATGTTCATCCCCAAAAACCAGTAGATGGCCATGCAGATAAGACCGTCAAGAATTCCGCATAATAAATAGAAGAGAAGAAATTCTTTTGTGCCCAAAGCCCTCTCAACGGAAATTCCAAAGAAGAAAAGGGCTATCATGTTGAAGAGAAGGTGCCGCCATCCGCCATGGATGAACAGATATGTCAAAGGCTGCCAGAACCAGTGATATGAAAGTCCCGCGTAGGAAAGTCCAAGATAAAGTGAAATGCGCGGAAAAATCTGAAGGATGAACATGAACGCGATATTCAGGAGAATGATTGCCATTGTGGCATTTACAAATGTGTATCTGAAAGGTTTTCTGATGAGGTTCATTACTGCTGAGAATCTTCACCGGCAGCTTCGAGTACCGTTATGCGGTTTCTGCCGTTTTCCTTTGACATGTACAGGGCTTTGTCCGCCTGATCCACAAGAAGCCTTGCAGATCTTACAGGATTGTCTTCCACAGAGAAAACAGAGATTCCGCCTGAAATAGTAAGCTTCATCTCGTTTCCTTCATAAGAAAGCACGGAATCTTCTATTCTTTTGCGGATTCTTTCAGCAACAAGGAAAGCACCTTCTTTGTCGGTGCCACAGAGCATGACCGTGAATTCCTCACCGCCGTAGCGGCAGGCCATATCCTCGTCGCGGATGCTGTCTTTTATTATTTTTGCCACATGCTGAAGAACGTAGTCTCCGCAGGCATGACCGTAAGTGTCATTGAATTTTTTGAAGAAGTCGATGTCAAACATCACGATGCTGAGCTTTTCATTCTGGGCAAAGGCATTGTCCAGCTTGTCCTCAAGGATATTGAAGAAGAAGAACTTGAGCTTGAGATGTGTCATCATGTCCGTTGATGCCTGCTCGATGAGCGAAGCATTATGTACCGCAACGGAAGCAAGCGAAGCGATTGTCTGGATTTCGTCCCTTTCGTAACTTGTATAGGAAGAATCGATTCCGTCGATGAAGATTCTCTCACCCAAGACAAGAATGCCGTTGAGTCGGTTCTTGAGGATAAGCGGAACAACAAGAGACGGCTTGAGGGTTTCGATTATGTCCAGATCCTTGCAGTCAGGAACATATTCCCTGAGTTCTGAAAGCGCATAGACATTGGTTGAAGAAGTAAAGAATTCAACAAGCTTTGACTGTATGGGAATTCTGTATTCGACAGTAGGATCAATGGCAACACCGGAATAGTTGTCGGAAAGAATGTAGCCGCTCTCGTCCTTGAGTTCATCAAGAACGAAAATACCGGCACCTGTGACACGCATCTGGGCCATTGCAATGTAAAGAATGGACTCTACAAGAGGATCAAGTTCAATGGTTGTACAGAAAGAGCGGGAGATCTCAAGCATCTGCTGAAGGTCATAGATGTGTTTTTCAAACTCAGCGATTACTTCACTCTCTGTCTTCTGGGTGGACCTTCCTTTGCCAGCTGATTTAAGGGAAGTCCTTTTTCTAGCGCTCATTATTTTACTTCTTCTCTATCGTTCCGATTATAACATAATTCTTCATTATTTCAAGGAAAACTTTCCACTGGCCGTACTGGCTTTCCATGAAATCGGAATTGTCTCGGTTTCTTGAGGAAATCATAAGCACCTTGAGGTTCTGTATTATTTCGGAACTAGGTTTCTTTGATTCCACCAGAATGTCGCTTATCTTTTTATACAGCAGGAACACATTTGTAGTTTCCGTCTGTATCACTTCCTTTGCCTGCTTGTTAATTATATCAATCAGATCCTTAAGCGTTGATTCAAAGGAAGGATCCTTATGGCTGTCCTTTATGAGGGACGTGATGTTGGCCTCATCAAAGGCGCTTCCTCGCTTGAATTTTCCCTCAAAGGCAACAATGCGTTCATAGGCATCGTTCAACGCAAAAACAACGGAAGAGAATTCCGACTTGTAGGACTGGTTGCTGAAAAAACCTTCGATTACAATATCATTCAGCAGTGGTTTCACATGCTCGATGAAATAATGCTTGAGGAAGTTCTTGAGAAGGGACATAGGCGTAATCCAAAGGAATGAACATGGAGTACTCTGGCGCAGAGTGTTGTCAAGTTCCTTGCTGTAACCGATGACAGGCTCAAGAGGAATTGAACCGAAAATCTGGTTTATCTCATTGCTTATGGTTGCATCCTGAATTTCACCTTTAAGGCGTGATTCATCCGCACGGAACCTGGTTTCAAGATAGTCGGCATACTTCTGTCTTCCGTCGCTTTTGTATACGGCACGGTCAGGAACCATCTCGCAGTTCTTTTTTGCGATGCGTATGAGACACATGAGGATTTCCTTTGTGAATACGTGCTTTACGATGCCCTGGATTTTCTTGAAGCTGTTCTTGAGTCTGTTTGCTACGTCGTCTGTATAGGAACCGCCCATGAGAAGTTTTGCAAGGGCGACAACTGCATTGTAGACGGAATTCGTCACATCCATTTCAGCCACAACGAAATACAGGTCAAGCAGGGAATTCTCAAGAAGATCCGGAGGCAGCTGCTGGAATTCCGGAATGTATCCCGGTTTTGTACTGAAGGTATTGTCAAAGACCTTGAGGGCAGTCATATAGCTGAAACGGCAGATGTCATTAAGCTGCCTTACACGGCTCAATGTCATGTCTATCTTTATGAACTCCTGGGAATTGAGTTCCTTTATTACTTTCTCAAGCTTTCTGTGTTCGCTTTCAAAATATCTCTGCACGGAATCCGCTTCCATGGCTCCGGCTTTTCTGTTCTCGTAGGCAAAACCTGACAGGATATCCCTTGCTTCCTGGCTGAATCCGGTCAAAAGGAGCTGTTCCTCATAACGTCTTGCGCAATCAATATCTGTGGAACAAAGTGTCTGAGAAAGGAGGTCTCCGATCATTGAGGTATTTTCGTAAAGGATCCTCAAAGTCTCCGCAAAGTCTACCTGGATAAGACCGTTCTTATAAAGATTTGGGGCAAGCTGCCTCAGCTCATTTTCAATTTTTCTGATAGCCTGACGCTGAATTGCTTCCGGTGAGTTGGGAGAAAAAATAGATTGTAGGAATTCAGATAGACGCTGCAGGAAACTCATAACCACGACATTGTATAATTATAGAAGAGATTAGACAAGTATGAGATGGCTATACTCTACGACAGATAACCGGAAAGTATGTCTCGGTAGTCCTGGGCGCTTTCCGCATGGACAAGTCTGGCGCGAAGTTGTGAGCCTCCACGGATTCCGCTTGAATAGGCACAGAATTTCTTGCGCATCTGAAGGCATGCACCCAGTTCTCCCATCTGCTCCATGTTGACCTCAAGTTCCCTGAAACCAGCATTGAGCCTGTCGGAAACAGATTCCACGGTATAGGAACCTTCCGTCAGATACTGGATCGTCCTGCGGAACAGAAACGGATCTCCCATGGCACCACGGGCAAACATGATTCCGTCGCAGCCTGTTTCGAGGAACATCTGTTCCGCTGTCTCAGGAGTAAAGGCATCTCCGCTTCCAAAAATGGGAATGCGGCCTGCGGCCTGCTGCACAAGTTTCTTCTGGATCTGCCAGTCGGCTTTTCCGGCATATCCTTGGGCTCTAGTACGGGCATGGATTGTAAGGGCATCGGCGCCGGCTTCTATGGCAGCCTCAAGATTTTCACTCCATGTAAGGTGCTCTCCATCCCATCCGCTCCGAATCTTTATGGTGACCGGAACATTGCCTCGCTCCGGATGTTCCTTTGAGTATGCGACACACTGTTCCTTAACCGCCTTTACAATAGAAAAAAGACGGTCGGTCTCCTTTGTCAGCATGCTGCCGGCACCGCTTTTGATAATCTTTGGCACAGGGCAGCCGCCGTTTATGTCGATGCTTTCACAGGTAGTTTGCTCAAGGACAATTTTTGCAGCATTTGCCATTACTTCAGCGTTTCCACCGAAAATCTGTACTGCATAGCTTTTTTCATTTGGAGCACGGGCCATCAGGTCAGCGGTTTTTATATTGCCTCTGGTAAGGGCTTCCGCACTGACCATTTCCGTAGTACAGAAGGAAGCTCCGCAGTCAACGCAGAGGGTACGGAACGCCCTGTCGCTGTAGCCTGCGATTGGAGCAAGAAAGAGATTTCCTTCAAGATGTAACGGACCGATGTTTACGGGATGATACAAAGCATTCATAGTGCGCGGAGACGGCTTTTTTCCTAATGGTTTTTACCTTCCGGCAAACCGAAGAATCTGCAGCTGTTGGTCCAGAGAATTGCGGCAAGGGATTCAAGGTCCATTTCCAGCATGTCCGCAAGGAATTTTGCAGTCGATGGAAGGAATGAAGGCATTGTCCTCTTGTCGCGGTATTCTGCAGGAGCCATAAATGGACTTTCAGTCTCAATGAGGATTCTGTCCGTGGCACCGGCATCCTTGAGCGCAAAAACAGTGTCGTGAAGATTCCTTGCGTTGCGGAAAGTAAGGTTTCCGGCAAAGGAGAAGTATACATTCATTCCGGCATCAAGGCACTGTCTTGCATAGGCCGCATCCTCGCTGTAGCAGTGGAATACGGCACCCTTTGAAGGGAGTCTGTCCTGAAGGATTTCAAAGATGTCCTTTCCTGCCTCGCGGTTGTGGATGATCACAGGCTTGTCATGTTTCTGGGCAAGATCAAGCTGTGTGATGAAAAGTTCAATCTGGCTTCTCTTGTCTCCGTATTTCTTGAAGTAATCAAGTCCGGTTTCTCCGATGGCAACAACGTTAGGCAGTCGAACACTTTCTTCTATTGTCTTTATCCAGTCTTTTCCAGGAGTGTTTACTTCCGATGGTCCGACTCCGACAGCATGATAGATTCCTTTCTGGGACTTAAGTACAGGATATTCCTTTTTAAAGTCATGGAGACTGTTGTTTATGCTGATGATTCGTGCAACGCCAGCAAGCTTTGCCTGCTGAATAACACTGATCTGTCTGATTGGGTCGTCATAAATCAACCCAATATGGGCGTGAGTATCAAAAAACTGCATGGCTTTTCCTTTTTAAGGTTTAGAAATAAAAAAATATTCTGAAAGCACACCTTTCAGAATTCCGTCACATTACGAGTTATTTAACCGATAATATACAAAGAATAGCATAGTAGTATTTTCAAGTCAAACGATAATTTGCCAACCGGTTCCGGCTGCGAATTCACTTGAAAAGACTAACGAGTGTTTGATATAATGTAGAGAAAATGGACGAATGACACCTGTCCACTGGAGTTTTACGTGGCACACACACGCAGATATAAAAGACTGGAAAAAAATATCGTTTCCCGCATCGTACATGCTTTCGGGGCTTTTTTTGCCGCCGTCGGAAGGCTCTGTGTCCGCATTGTAAAATTCTTTGACGGAAAATTGACGCTCATGATTGTTCCACATTCAAACGGAAAAGTTGTAAGCGTTCAGACTAATGTCTTTGCACTTATCCTTGGACTTGCCGTAATCAGCGGTGTTGCATGTTCCTTCGTCTACTTCAACCACAGGAATACAGCTTCCGGAACTGAGATCTCACGGCTCAGGGAAGAAAACCGCGAGACCCTTGCAAGCCTCGACGAGCTCCGTGATGAAAACAACAATCTTCTCCAGACAGCAAAAAGATTCCAGTCGTCTTTGAGCCAGTCCCTCTCTCTTCTTGGTATCAACCAGAGTACCCAGAATTCAAAATCGACAGGAAAGAATTCCGATCTTTCATCTCTCTTTGATACCCAGGACATTACAAGCGGATCCCTCAAGGAAACTTCAGACATCCGCCAGCTTACAGCCTATCTTGAAAATGCGGTTCGTCCTGTAGAGCAGATTGGGAAAATGCTTGAAAACCAGGGAACACTTTTCTCTGACATTCCAAACGTCTGGCCGATCAAAAACGGTATCGGACACATTTCCATGGAATTCGGTCAGAACATCCACCCTATCACGCAGCAGTGGTACATCCACAAGGGTCTTGACTTTTCAACATGGAGAAGCGGTGATCCTATAATTGCAACAGCAAACGGACAGGTCGTAACCGTAGGTTATGCTGATGACTTTGGAAACTTCATCATCATCAAGCATAAGCACGGAATCTATACCCGTTATGCTCACCTTGCCACGACACGCGTAAAGAAAGGTGACATCGTAAACCAGCGTCAGATTATCGGAACAATCGGTAACACCGGTATTTCTACAGGACCTCACCTTCACTATGAAGTCCACATCGGTTCGGACGTTGTTGACCCTGCAAAATACATTAACGTAAAATAGAATAATGGCACTCACAGACAACATCTCCATCAACAGCATCTTAGGCAGCGGTTCATCCGTAAAGGGTGATGTAAAGATCAATGGCTTTGCAAGAATTGACGGTGACATTGACGGCAACCTGGAGACAACTGGAAACATCATCATCGGAGAAAAGGCAAGAATCCGCGGAAACGTAACAGGCAGATCCGTTACAGTCATAGGCGGAATCGTACTAGGCAATATTGTCGCACCGGAATTTGTCAGACTGCTTTCAACCAGCGCAATCATCGGCGACATCCAGACAAAGAAGCTTTATTCGGAAGAAAACGTAATCATTCACGGACACTGCATTTCAAGAGTGGATGCCTCGGATTACGAAAAGGCATCTGCCGAATGGGAAAACGAAAAAGCAATCAGTTCCATGTCTGTCAGGATCTAGCATGGCTCTGGATTCAATCAACTCAAACATACATTTCCAGGCGGCACAGACCCTTTCAAGCCAGGCAGCAGCAAAAGCCAAACAGGATGAAAAAACCAAAAAGACTGCGCCTAAAAAAAGTATCTTCGCATCCCTGTTTGAAAAATCCCAGGCGCAGGTTCAGTACACAAGAGATGGTTTTCCGATAGAAATTTCCGAGATGGAAGTTGAGGAAGCTGCGGTATGGCTTCGTGACCAGGCGGATTCAGCAGCCGATGTCCTCAAAGAACACCAGACACCTGATGTCTTTGCAGATTACAGAAAGAAAGTTTCCCAGTTCCTTAAATACGTTGTAAAAAACAATCTTGAACTCAAGAAGAAAAACAGAAGACGCGGGGCAAGCACAAGGGACCCTTACATTCAGGTAAACGTAATCAATGAAAAACTGGATGAGATGGCACGATGGCTTATCAATCCCGCCAACGACATCCATAGAAAAACTTTGGGAATGCTTGAGAGAATAAATGAACTTAAAGGACTTTTGGTAGACCTTTTTGCCTCTTGAGTGGTAAAATATAAGGGTGCTTTTGAAATTGGAATTTCAAAGGTTTAAACAGAAACAGGATAAATAGATGTCAGATATTTTTGAAAACGATATAGATAAAGAATCAGAAGATCTTTCTTCTCTTGAAGACAACATCACACCGGAAACAAACAGCGAAGATTATGTTTTCCCAAAGGAATTATACAAGCTTCGCCTTGCTTACTCCTTTGAAGGAATCTATGCGACAGTTCCTCAGGGCATGCACATCAAGGAAGGTGATGATGTAATCATTCCGACCCGCTACGGTCTTGATCTTGCAAAAAACCTTGGAATGTCAAAGTCTCCAGTCGGAATCAAACCATCCGATATAGTTGAGATCACAAGAATAGCTTCAGAGGATGATATAGAAAAAGCAGCCAAGCTTGCGGAAACTGAAAAGGAAGCCTTCGTGAAATTCAAGGAAAAAGTTGCTTTCCACAAGCTGGACATGAAACTCATCACAGTCCATTTCCTTGTAGGCGAACAGAAAGCACTTTTCTTCTTCTCAAGCGAAAATCGCGTTGACTTCCGTGATCTTGTAAAGGATCTTGTTTCAATATTCAAGATGAGGATTGAACTGCGCCAGATCGGTGTACGCGATGAAAGCAGAATAACAGGCGGACTTGGGGTCTGCGGAAGACCTTACTGCTGCAACTGCATCAGTGACAAACTTAGACCCGTAAGCATTCGCATGGCAAAGGACCAGAACCTCAGTTTGAATTCCATGAAAATCAGTGGTCAGTGCGGAAGACTTCTGTGCTGTCTCAGTTATGAGTACGACTGGTATGCGGAAGCAAGAAAAAAACTTCCGAATGAAGGAATCAGACTTTATTACGACAATACGAACTTCAGGGTTACGGAAGTGAATCCAATTACTTCAATGGTAAAAATGCTCGGTGAAGACGGACGCCTCATCGAAGTGAATGCCAAACGGTTCATCCGTGAAGGCAACCGCTGGAAAATCAACTGATAACGGAGATGCAGAAATCTTCGTTTCCTGCAAAAGGACTTTCATCGAAATCACCGTAGAATTCAACATGTGAGAATCCTGCCTCCATGGCAAGCGTTTCGATTTCAAAAGGCAAAACAGGATGCACCTGGATGTTGTTCAGGATTGGAATTATTTTCCCGGAACTGTTTTCAAGGTTCATTGAAATTGTTTTTGTTCCGCTTTCTGAGGTGAGTATTTCGGAGAAAAGTTTTGCCCTCACGCTTTCTCGGGTTTTAAGCTGGACAAGAGCAGAATTTCCGTATTTCTCAAAGTTGATGGTTTCAAGAACAACAATCCCACCCTCAGCAACAAGTTTTCTGCATGTAATGAAAAAATCCCTGATGGAATCAGCGCCGGTGAAAAACATTATGCGGCTGTTTAAAACCGAAATCACATTGTAAAAAGATTTTCCAAGAAACTTTGGCATGTCGTTTTTTTCCATCTGGAAAAACCTGATGGACATCAGCTGGCTTCTGCGTCTTAGATTTGCCGACTGCAGCAGTTCCTCGACATTTTCAATTCCGGTTACATCATGACCTTCACGGGCAAGACTGCTTTCAAGGAAACCTGTTCCGCAGTCAACAGAAAGAAAATGTAGCGGAGTCTTGCAGGTTTTTGCGAATTCAGAATAAAAACTTTTTTTCAGGCTGCTTACAGGAAACAGCTCATCATAATATTCTACCAGATTTTTAATTGATTTCATGATATCAATTATAAATTCACTTTTTCAATAAAGCAATGAAAAATACCTGACATTGCGGTCATAAAAAAACAAGGCTGCCATGAAAGCTGCGATCTGCGGCGGTTCCATTTCTGATCGAATCACCACATTCGCTGCATTCATGACAGCCCGGTCACAATCATTTGTTCTTTTTTGCTTCGATCGCTTTTTTTACACCATCAGCAAAAAGAGCATTCTGGTCGGTCCTGAGTTCAACAGAGAACTGCGGAGCACCATCTTCCGCATTGATACGGTAAAGGTTCATAGGATCAGTTGAATAGGCAGGACTTGAAGGATTGTTCACCCACCAGTCAAGGACAGACATTACGCAGAGAGTATACTTTATCAGGTTTGCATTTGTAGCAGCTGAAACTGAAGCATCTCTTTTTGCACCAAGAAGAACATCGATTCTCTTCGATATCGGATTTGGAAGATCAAAATTATATTTGTCCCATGGATTCAACACGCCGAGAACGGTTTTCTTTGCGGCGGAATTCTCATCAATTCTTCTTACGAGAGTCCCGAAGACAGTCCTGATGTAATCAGTTCTTCCATAGAAAGGTTTGTACTTTGTATCATTGATAGGTTTCTGCAGAACAGGGGCATTGAATTTGAAATGTGGAAGGAAGAAATATTTCATCCTCCACAGAATATTGTTGAGATTTTCTTTCCCAAAATTCGACTGTGCGTAATCTCTCTGTGAATAAAGTGTATTTACATAAGTGCGCAGATAGTCACCAAGTCTTTTACCAAAAAGATCTTCGTAATACGAAATCCAGTCGCTCATGCAAAGATCAAGTTTGTCAGGAATCGATCCGAGGACTTCGTCTGCCTCAATGTTGAAATTGATGTTGCGGCAACCCTTGAAGAAATCCTCAAGGATCAGGATGAGGACGATTGTAACCTGAAGTGGATTTTCAGGATGGATGACATTGAAGCCGTCCACAAAATTATAGATAGGCTGGAAGTAAGGATAAAGGTCAGGGTGATTTTCAAGATGGAGGAAGCCTGCCTTAGGGAACAGCTGGTCAAGGATCCTCAAGCCCATGGTGACGACTTCATTCTTTTCGCCTGCCGTGTGCCGGTTTTCCTTCTTCTTTTCCTCAGCTTTTTTCTCTTCCTTTTTATCTTCCTTCTTTTTCTTTTCAGGAAGCAGAAGGTCGAATTTAGAAATTCCAAGGAACTTAAGGATTTCAGCGATCTTTACCTTGAAAAAATCAGGGAATTCCACATATTCCGGAGAACACATTCTCATGAGAAGTGGATAAAGTCCCTTGATGATCTGGTCATGAAGATAGAGCCATTCCGTAAGTCCCTGCTTTGCAAGAGTCTGCAGCTTTGCCTTGTCGGAATTTGAATAGCCGCCAAGATCGTTGTAGATTTCACGGATAAGAAGCGAAACCTGCTGGTCTCCGATATAGTAGACTGTAAGCAAAAGACGATAGATTGCCCTTGTCACAGGAATGAGCATCGGAACTGTAAGATAGTCTGCCGCATTCTCAACTTCAAGTGCCAGGGTCCTCAGATCCTTGATCTGCCATTTTCCGACTGTCCTGAGGAATTTGAATTTCAGATCGGCTTCCGTCGCAATCTTTGATTTATAGGCATCAGGAGAAATCTGAATGAAAGTCTTGATTGTACTTACAAAACTCTGGATATGGTCGATATGCCTTTTGATAACATAGTCGCCAAGATTTCTCTGGACCTTTTCCTTGTTCTTTGCCGACATTCTGAAAAGAAAATTGAAAAGTCCAAAATCCGGCTTGATGTTGTACACAGACGACATCATGGCACGATCCATAAGCTTCAGCTCATGGGCAGAAATCTCTGGCAAATCTTCATCAGTTTTCACTTTTTTCCCTCCACTGGGTTTTCCGCCTACAAATGCGGAAGACGATGATGAACCATAGGATGCACTTGCGGAAGAAATATCCGAAGAAGTTTTTCCAGAAGCCCTCACGGTGCTTTCATAGTGCTGCTTTCTTTTTGGCATGTTGGAAGTATCCATGGGAGCATATTTTTCCATTAGAACTTCGCCGCCAAGAATTTTCTGCATCTGAGCTGCCTCAGAAGCATCTATTGGTCCGATATTTTTTCTTGTTTTATCAAGAGTACCCGGTTCAAGGGTTCTTTTTGGCGAATTCTGGTCTGACATGAAAAACCTCCTGAAAGTGGATGTAAAAAAAATTACAACCTTATCAAGTAATTTTCGGCTATTCCTGGCAGTGATTTGAATGTTATTTTCTCACCATCGGCAGTAACCAAAGTGCCCTCAAAAGTTCCGTAGATACTCCTATATGTGGTACGCAAAATGATTGCGCTGATTTTTGTAAGTTTTGAAGAAATCGGTGTAAAAGTCAGGTCCACCATGTTTTCCGTGTCCTGAATGACCCAGGTATTGTTGACTCCCATGTTGTGGCTGATTACAACAGGCGGCAAAGGGGTTGCCTTTCCGTCATAGAAAAGAACATTGAGATTGTATCTGTCGGTGTTTACGGCGTCATGGGATTCAGCTGCGATACGGAAGGAAACGTTTTTTCCCTTGATGTTGGCAAACCCGACTACAAATTCTCCATGGGAACGGAATTTCATATATGTTCTTGAAATCGAAAAATTTGAAATACCGGAACTGTCGGACATGGTTTTCTGCTCACCGTTTTTATAGCGCAGTGAAATTGTTCCGTGGGCTGGAAGCGTACAGTTGTACAAGGCGGAACATCTTCTGACCGTTGGATTTGGACGGGAACATGTGAGTTCAGCAAACTGTTCCGCATTGAAATCCCCGGAAATGGCACCATGGGCAGAAGGCCTTACTGAATCACCGTTAAGATCAAAGACGACAGAAAATTTTCCGTGTGATCTGTCCCAGCTGATGCGCGTGTATCTTTTTTTTGAATAGCTTGAAGTAGAAGCAGACTCAAGATTGTGTGGGATGAAACGTTTTCTCATGCCCATTACGGAATGATAGACGAATTTCTGATTTGTTGATTTGTTCCAGAAGATTACTTCCGAATAGCCTATTATCTTTGCATCTACAAAAGTTATACGGCCGATGTATTCCCCGATATCAAAAGTAAAAGTGAGGCGACTTTTTATTCTGAGATTCGTGATGAAAGTTGGAAGCGGAATTGTTCCGTATGGCTTGAAAACGCCACGGATATCAAGACGCTTGGGATGACCTTTAAATGTTCCAAAAACCGGCTTGAAATTCTTGACGAAAGACTCCGGCATTTCACTTATTTCTCTTGTATACAAAATAAAGCCCCTACTTCTTTCTATTATATAAACATAAAACAAAAAAAGCAATTTTCAAGGTTTGTTGTTCTCGTTGTCACAGGGCCCGCGATTGGCAAGACAGATGCAGGATACTTCGACTACGCTCAGCAATCCTGCGTGTCATAGGATCCCTGAGCCTGTCGAAGGGGCCGTGATTGGCAAGATAGATGCAGGACGGTTCGACTATGCTCACCGGTCCTGCCCATAGGATCCCTGAAATGGCAGCG